>JACCDS011515434.1_pt1 | contig 15293 bp, 19 predicted proteins | sample 7446441 | NCBI WGS metagenome assembly JACCDS01 (sample SAMN15323445, study PRJNA562643) | freshwater metagenome | isolation source: river surface water | place: USA:Blue River Watershed | collected 2017-08-17 | reverse complement strand
GCAGAAGTTAAAGTCCCCATCTTTAGCAACTGGGTATCCAACTGGTTACCCACTTAGCAATGAAAGTTCTAAATCTGATGTTTTACAAGGAGTTAGGGGTATATAGTTCACAATCCTCTCTCTCCGCAAAATACCTTAAACCCAGCAATGCTGGGTTTTGTTTTTTAGAATGAATCTTCTAAATTTACTTAGAATTTATCATGAAATCCCTACCCTATGTACAATACAGCAGCGACCAATTAGAGAAAATTGGTAATGCGGTAATTTATTTGGCAGATAGGATTCCGGAATTATCCAAAACCAAGCTATTGAAGTTGTTATACATTTTGGATGAAATTTCAATCAAGAAAAGTGGAATTCCCATTTTAAATCTTAAGTACAAAGTTTGGAAATTTGGTCCCGTTTCAGAGGAGTTATTCATTGATTTATCATCAGAGTCCACTCTATTGGAGAAGTATATATCTCGCGATGGAGAAGGAAATTATATTGCATCGAAATTAGATTTTAATCAAGATGAGTTTTCTGAAAACGAAATCGATTTGATGAATTACGTCATCGAAAAATACGGGGATAAATCTGCGAAAGAGTTGGTGTCTTACACGCATCGCGTAAATTCGCCTTGGTATATCACTGCCAAAGAGAATTCCGTGTTAGAATTGTTAGAAAACGAATCTATTAACAACACTGAGTTCTTAATCGACATGAGTCAACTTATTGCTCATGACAAACGAAAGTTCGACATCTACTTGGATTACATCGAATCGCATTAATATGTTAGAGGAAGGGAATATCATTCGATTTGATCCATTTTACTTCAAAAACGGTAATACAGCAAAACCCAAATATTTTTTGGTAATTAAACATATTGATAATAATTCGATTATTGCCTCATTACCTACCCGAAAAGACACTATTCCTGCCGATGAAACCATAGAACAAGGCTGTGTTGATTTATCCGACATAAACTTGAATTGCTATGTTGTCCCCAAAGGTAAACCAATTACAGACTGCGGTAAAATATTTGATTTCGCCACACATCTTTACGGACATCAATTAGATGATTACTCGATTGATGTGATGCATTCCACCTACCCTAATGAAGGCAGCGATTATGAAATTTGGGGAAAGTTGAAACAAGAGATCTTTTCAGAACTTATTGATTGTTTTAAAAATTCAAAGTCGGTTAAATGGAAATACCGGAAATTGCTTTGAGATTTTAGAAAGATTAAAATGATTGTACTTTCTCCTCTACGATCTATTCGTGGCTACAAATCTGTTGATTTACATATCTTTTAGTTCATAATGAGCCTAACCAAATAGCACCGCCAAAGATGATTACAAAATAAGCGATCCAACCGCCTGTGCTCAAAGTTTTTTTCGATACACCTTGTGACGCCCAATAAGTTACTTGATCATCTTTTACCCAAAATTTCACAAAACCGCCACCAGTATTTACTCTATAATACCAAATTTCACCCTCATCACCGTTAGGTATAATTCTTTCTGGAGGTCCTAATTTTCTTCTTAAACATGTGGTGTTATGACAATTATCCATAACGTCCCCGATATATGTAGTTTTACAACTCTGTATTTGTAATGAAAAAAGAATTAAAAATATAATATATTTTATCATATATCAAACTTAGGTAGAATAAATTATATTCGCAAAATGAAAAAGGTAATTTTATTTGTATTTTTAACGGTATTGACCTTTACAAACGCAAGTGCACAGAGTGTCTATTCGAATTTAATTGAGAAACAAATAACTTCATTAAAAGAAGAAACAAAAACCCAAATAAAAAATAGCATCCAAGAAGAAAACAGGTTGCTAAAAAGCGGATTACGAGATGTATCAACCTACACTTATATTTTAGGCGAATGCAAGCCTCAAATTGTCACGGCTTTTTCGGCATTTGATAATGTAATAGAGTTGGCTGATAAATACAAAAACGATGAATATAAACTAAAACAAATTTCGCAAGCCCTCGAACAAATCAGATATATTTCTCATGACTATTATTCAGGCCGTAGGGAAGTTAAAATTCACCTTCGATCTGGAAGGGATTTAGCAATTTACAATTTGTACAACTACGTCGAAAAGTATGAATAAAAAAGTACATCATTTATATACAATTTTAATAACTTTTTTTCTTGTACAAACGGCTTTCAGCCAATTATTAGTTGTTGATAATAACAATAATTGTATTTATATACCCACAAAAAGTAAACATATACTTTTTCTTGATGAAACAGAAATTAGTCACCATTTTCAGCAAGAAAATATCCAATTCTTAAATAGAATTGTTAAAGATGATTTAATAATCTTTAGTGGTAAGTATTATTCTCTAGGACATGAAGTAATTCGGGAGATTTCATTTAAAAACGAGTCCATTTTTTCCCTTGTTGATTACACAGTTTCTATTGGGTCGGAAAAATTGAATGATTATGGCACATGTATCGCAGAGAATTTGAGTTCAAAGTGTAATAACGAAATTAACAAAAAAGGCAACACTCAAAATACCCAGTACATATGTGATGAGTACGATAAAAATGTACTTCATACAACGAAGGTAGACTTAGAATTATTTGGAAATAGCACAAAGGTTCGATGTACAGAATTGTATTTAGTTTCAGATCAAACCTACAAAATAGGTAGTTATAATTTGACGGATTTTGACTGTTCAGATATTAACGGAATGATTGATGTATTTTTAAAAGATTGTGAAAATAATGGTATTACTTTTCCAAAAAATAAAATTGAAATAAACTACACAGATTTACAACCAGGAGTATTGGGCATTTCCTTCGGAATGCACAATGATAAACTTATAAAAATAGCAATTGACAAAAATAATTGGATTAGATCAAGTAATTCAAAAAAATGGTATGTTCTTTATCATGAACTTGGCCATGATCTTTTCAATTTTGAGCATGGTAATGGCGGAAGAATGATGAGACCAATAGCTGATCACGGATACTCTTGGAAAGAATTTTGGGAAGACCGAAATACACTATTTGAAACCTATTATTTAGGAAAATAGCTTAACCATAAAGCTCTTTGGTTATTTGTCTTATCCAAAGAAACAATAATCTGATAATCCAACCCAATCCATCTCAAAAAGTTTTGGTTTTCATCAGATTGTTCAAATTCGGGAGCTCCTAATTCTTCAATCAATTGCCTTTTCAAAAGAAAGAACCGTTTGTACAAATAGGCTAATTCAAGTCCAGATTCCAAATTAGTATGCAAATGAAATTCATTCGGTTGCATTTCGTTAAAAAAAGATAATTGACGAGATGATGGCACATTACTAATACCTAACGGGTACATGATTTTTACTTCCGTTAGACCAAATTCTTTAAGATAATCATTTGTTTTTGGAGACAAGTGTCCCTGTTTAAAATTCAAAGGGAGGAATTTCAATTCATTGCCCATTTTATTTAACAAAAAATTTTCTAAACTGACAACATATTCTAAATTGAATCCAGTAAGCTCATCTGGGTTCCCTTTAAGATTAAGCCCTAATATTTTTTGGCAAAAAGAAATATTGGCTAACATCATTAAAATTATTGTTAAGAATAATCTCATACTTGAAATAAATTCAAATTTAATCAATAGTGTTTAGTTGTGAATCTTAATCGTTCAAAATTATTAAAATTAGTTAAATCCTTAATCCATATTTCGAGATGAACTAAACATAGTAGGTTTAATCAAAAATTTTATCATACCATTTTTTTGAAATATCGTCCCTTATCAAATCATGATATCTGTAAACTGTGAGTGCTAAATCAAATTCTGCTCTTTTACTTTTGTGTTCATTTAACGTAAAATAACCATAGAAATTACCCTGAGGATCAACAACAATCGGAGGTGCTGTGTAATATTTGTTCCATGGTGAATATGAACTGTACTCACTCCCAAATGTTCCATAACTATTCCAAATCGACTTTGAACTTAATTTATTTCCATATTTACCTAGTTCATTCCAAATTGAATTTTTATCAAATTGATTACAATTCAAGCAACCAATAAATTCTTGGTGGTTTTTCCCTCCATATAAATAAAAATTTGTTTGTCCATTAAGAACATTTACTGATAAAAACAATAAACCAATTATTACATTTTTTTAATATAGTCCATTGAGTGAAATTTACGTTATTATTTTCAAAAAACCAATTTTTAATTTACGGAATTCACATCTTGGGGCTGACAAAATCGAAACCCTAATTTTGGAAAGGCTTGTTTTATTTAATTATAGATTTCTTGGTTTTTAATTATATTTGTGTTTATGCCATTTAAACAAATTTATTCTAATTTGGACAATAATAACTTATTCTTATTAGTAGCGTGTTCATTTGTAGTTTCTTGTGCCAGTGTTCCAAAGAAATACAATGTTACTCCCATGGTAAAACAAACCCATAATCAGGTAATGACATTAGATTTCCCAGATAAAAAATCAGTATTTTTCAAGTTTGGAACACCAACAATAAAAGATAGCCTAGATAATATTGAAAACTGGTATTATAAAATTGCTGAAGTTACTAATACAACTAGTCTTAGTCATTCCACTGGAATGGGCATAATAAAACAAAACCCATACCACCCGAGTCTACCTGTTTTGAATAGATCGTTAATAACTACAGAGACTACTTTATCACGTGTAAACACAAACAGTACAACCATAGAAACTTACGTCAGATTTTGGTTTAAAAATGACTCTGTAATCAAATGGGAGACATATGGTGTAAACTATGAAAGAGAAATACCGAATAAATATTATGATCATAAAATCGCAAAAGAAACAGAAACCAAGAGAATGGAAGCGATTAAAAAAAATAAACCAATTGTTTTTGGGAGTTTTATTGCAACCTTTCTAGTTTTTGTAACTATCCCTTTTTTGTTTTAGATTGTATGTAGTCCTAAAATCCCCAGAAATTTTATTGCATTTAGATTGTTTAATAACCCATCACCGTGTATCAGACAACCGAATTTAAGATTTCATGGGAAGAGGTCATTTCAAAAGACGCTAACCCCTAAACAGGTTAAGTTAATAATTAATTATATAGGTGAGCCATAAAAATTGGGTATTTATTACAGTGTTATAATTAACTCATTATCATTAAATTCGCCTCGTTAAGTTTTATAAATTAATATTGCCTTCGCTGTTAGCGTTATCTGTAAATGGGTTTTCTCAGACTATGAGTAAAGTAAAACATGCATTTCCAGGAATAAATAATTGGGAATACGTTATTGCAAAAGCTACATCTGAAAATAAATTCATAATGGTGGACTTGTCTACCGAATGGTGTAGTTGGTGTAAAGTTATGGATAAGCAGCATTTTACTGATCCTGAAGTTCTATCACTAATGCAGCCGAAGTTGAATTCCTAGATGCTAGATGCAGAGAAGGATTCAATAGGACAACTTTTGAAACTTAAGTTTGGTGTTGCAGCTTACCCTGCTTTTTTATTTTTTACTCCTCAAGGTCATTATTTAGAAACTTGGTGTGGTGCGATGCCTAAGAAATACTGGATGCAGTATATCAAAGATAGCATTGACCAATCTCCAATAATTCGCCCAGGTATTCCTTCCGGCTTGAATTTTGAATGGCCAAAATTTGTACAAAAAGAACTGAAAGCAAATTTCAAAAAAAGCTCCCCGAGCAAAGATGAGTTGAAGAGTTTTTTTGCCAATTGTGATTATAAAAAGTTTACGGATTTTAATGTTTGTAGATTTTATCCAAAGGATATACCGGATACGTTGTTAGTTGTTATGCTTCAAGATAAAGTATGGCTTGATAATAATTACGGTGCTGATATTGCCACTGATTTACTCCAAACATCAATCAACTGGAAAGCTTATGGACAAATTCAAGATAAGAATTGGTCAAAAGCATGGGGCTATATGAATCAATACAAGAATCACTTTCCTCAAAATGAATGGGAATTGTTTAATTTGAAATTATACTACTACAAGTCGAAAATAGAGGTAGATAGCATCATTCAACTTGGTCTGCAAAACCCAACTTTCATTTACGATCACACGGCTGCTGAAATAGTTGAATTCATCTGCGAAAATGGAAAAACGGATGCTCAATTTAAGCAGGCTGAACAATGGAATAAAGTTGAGCTAGACAAAAAAACGACATTTCAACTAGCTAAGTATCAAGCACAAATCAAATATAAGCAGGCTGATATTTCAGAGGAACAAAGGTGGGCAAGGATTGCAATTGAATCAGCTAAAAGAGAAGGTGTAGAATTGACGAAAGACGATCAATTTTTAAAAGAAATTACAATTAAAAAGGTAGATATTTCAAATGGCTAGTTTGGAAATTTATAGTTTGTGAATTTTATGAATTAGTGTTTTTAAATGAGTTTCTATTTTAAATAACTCGTTTTTATGTTCGCGATAAAATCTGCTATCAATTCTTTCAAATGATGATAACATTAACTCTCCACCTGTCAAGTAATCTTTATATTGAAAGTAGTTGGATTTGAGGTTTTGTGTTATAGAATTACATTCATTTGGAAATGAAATTTTCAATTGCTGCTCAAAAGAATTTATCTGTAACTCTGATTCATGGAAGTAAAAATTAATGTCATCTTTTTGCTCTTTTGAAATATTATTTGAATTGTGACATGTGTCTATTAATGATTTTATCTTATTAAGTGTGTAGATAATGTTTTTAATTTCATCAACTAATGCAGATTTTACAGCCCTATTATCTTCAATCCATTTTTTAACCATAAATGGAATTACCAAGCCAAGCGTTAGAGTTAAAATAAAATTTGCAACCTCTGATAACTTCAATTCTGGATTGAATTTAACATAGGGTAAATCTTCCCAAACCAACCCAATTGCAATTCCTGATATCAATAATATAAGGAATAAAATTCCGACTAAAATTTTATTTTTATTACTCATTTTTTTATCGGATTTTTTATTTCGTAAATTATCTTTTCTAGTCTTACAGGGTTTTCTTCTGACTTGAATTGAATATGTTTAAGCACTATATCAGAACCCTTAGATAGAGACAGTTTGCCAAAGGATCCAGATACGAATGAAGATGGATATCCCCACACCTTATCTAAGTCGATAAATAAAATATATCCCCCTGCTAATGCTTTTTCGAATTTGGGCAGCAGTAGGTCTTCTAGGAATTGTTCCCCTGAAAATTCTCCATCTTTACGATACCTTGCTCCAGGAGTTGCTGCGAAATCGGTTGCGATTATTATTTGATCTTTAATTTCCATCTTTGTTGTATTTTGTATCCTGAATTTCCCAATATAAGAAAGTTCCTTTGAAGTTGTAATCTAATTGTTCACGTCCTGATGTTTTAAGATTTATTTTAACATCATTTGTAATTATGTAAAATTCCTTGAAGGTTTTCTTTTTTGAATATTCGACAATTTGAGGAATCCCTTTCCCTCTTATTTCATTGTCTTCATCTACCCGTGATTGTATTTTCCCAGCTAATAAATCATCTACAATTTTAATGTTTTTGTAAGCAATTGTACCTTTGAAAATATTTTTCAAGTACCCTTGAACAACAACACTATCGAAAATCCCAACACCTAAATCCAAAAATGAATATGAAGTGATTTTAGTTTCTGGATCATTGTATACATATAACCACCAATTACATTTTTCAGCACTATTTAAACTCGCATGATTGTTTGTGTTCGACATACACTCTATCAATATGTCATATAGAGGTTCATAGGGATTTTCATTCCCAAAAGTATGCCTAATACCAGTTAAGGCAGCTTTCATCGCAAGAACGGGCATGACTTTAGTGTGCATTTCCCTGTGTAACAAATTTCCATCAGCTGTTTTGTTAAAACCTCTATTGTTTACAAAATTATAAAATCCGGATTCTGCAAATAACTTTTTCAATTCAGGTTTTTTTGGGGCATCTCCTACATAACCAGAATTGTGATGGAAATTTTTGTCATTAACACTAGCTACTAACAAAGAAATTGCATCAGGTGTTAGTGTGTTGATTTCATCAATATTTAGATTTAATCGATGCTTTTCCCTGAACAATTTTTCAGCTTCGGTGAAATATTTTAGAACTAAATTAGTATTCCTTACAAAAGAAAAATCCCTAGGTGCTGGGTGATCTGTTAGTGGTTTAGTTAATTGTTTTTTATGATGTATAAATGCGTTTTGTTTTTGGAGCTTCTTATTTCTCTTTCTTATTTTCCAATTCTTGCTACGTCTTTTTGACTCATAGCGAGCTCTTAACTCAAAATATGTTTTCGATTTATTTTTGGAACTAGCTCGTTTCATTTACAATCTAAAATATAGTATCAAAATACTGTTTTTTTAAAACCTAACAATTTAATTTACTCAATTTGCAAAATATACAAATATTAGAGGAAAAAGCAATAGAAATACACACATAACAAACATAAACTCCACATTAAATCTTTCTCTGAATCTTGTGCTTTCAAATGCAAGACTTCATGCCACATCACTCACATACTGCTATATTTACTTTCGTTTCAGGTGTCGTTGAAGGCATTGGAAAAGCTTTAACAGAAAAGTCTCTTATTTGCGATTACTCTTCCAGTCCTAACTACTATGTATTATATGCTGCTGCTGCTGTTATTGCCGGATATGTAGTCAAAAAAGTTCTAGACAACCTTTCATAAAAACTTAACAAGTACTTCAAAGAAAATTGCAAATCGGAAAATGAATAAGGTTTTTGGCATTTCGATAGGTGCAGGCCTAGAGATTGGTCTTATAGAACTTCGGAAAATAAAGAAATTGTCATTCAGCCTTTGGGGGGGTACAAAGATAGATACAATAGAACTTTTACTTTCTTGGACAATTCTTGCCGGATTGATAAAAAACATTGTCACCAAAATTCCTGCTGTTATTAGTGCATGGAAATCGGGTAATAAAAATAACCTAATTGCCCAGTTAAGTGTGCCTATAGAAATGTATTTCAGCACTTATGTAATCGGACTGTTTTATCCGTCTCTATAACAAAAAACCAATGGGGAATTCAAATATGTCTACACTATATTCACTTTTGCGAAATAACCTCAGCCAAATGAGCAGAATTTTCTTTAAGTGTAATTGCGTATTCCAAAAATGTCTGGATATCAGAATCTAACAAATTGTTAGTAGGTAATAAATTTTCTTTTTCGATATTATTGAATAATGAAAAAATTTTATGTACAAACTCATTCCTTTGATCTTTAGTATGCATTAATGCCTGTATTAAATTATCGTCGAATAGTTGAAGATTTGTACCTACTGTTATCAAATGACCCAATGGCTTTCCCTTAAACTTTGACGTAACTTTTTTTCGATCAAAATACAAAATAATTTCAGCTTCCAAGCGACCAAATGAGAGCACCGCTTTTCCAATTTCAGATGTAAATTCATCAGAATTTAATAGCAAATTATAAAAATCATTGCCTTTTGTAGGAATTCCTTTAATATTAACCATTTTTATGTTCACTAATTAATTTGTATTTACATATTTTGAAACTGTTTACATTTTCCTCCAGTTTATTACGAGCTCATATAATTTCATCAACCATTCCTCAATTCATTCATCCCAACTCAAACCCTCTCATACAAATAAGGCTGAAATCCAATGAACGACTCTCTTATATTCGCTATGGAGCCCAACTCTTTTTTGGCATCTGCGATTTGTAAGTATTTTAATTCCAAGAGTTCCGATAACTTGTCGATGTCCAGCTCATCCACGCCTTCTTTGACGTATTGATTCAAAACGAAGTTGATGAACTCTTGCTGCTTGTCCGAGAAACCCGAAATGGTTTCTCGTGCGTATTCTGCGCGAATTCCTCGATCGATAATCTTCGATTCAAAAGCTACATACGCCAAAACATCATACAAGTCCGCATCCTGAGCGTTCAACACCTTCTGAAATTCCGCTAATTGTGCTCTGCTAAAACCTCGCTCTTCCAATTGATCCAATAGCTTTTTGCGCGTATCCGGCAAGCTCCATAACTGCCTCAATTGCTCCTCGCTGTTGAACAATTCCGGTAGTGTTCCAAAAAGCAATTCTAAGTATTCCTTTGCATCAATTTGTCTGCCATCGGGACTCCAAAAAGTGGTTTTAATCATATTCTGAAGCTCCCTGATTTTGCCGTCCGACAACTTCACTTTTACCATAACTTTAGGCTTAGAATTACATCTACATGTTGTATAACCGCAAATTTCACAGGGTTCTCCGGGATCGACAATCGCACATTCACAAGGTCTTTTACCGCATGTTTGACACGCTTGCGGAGGCGTTCTCGGCTCCTGCGGTTCTGGATCCAATGGCTCCCCATCCCATTCAGGGTCTTGGAAGTGTTTATAGGCACCGTAGTAATCGTAAATGGTGAAGTAATCCTTTCCATCCGATAATCGCGTCCCCCGCCCTACTATTTGCTTAAATTCAATCATCGAATTGACCTTTCGCATCAATACAATATTCCGTACTTGGGGCGCATCGACGCCGGTGCTCAACTTTTGGGAAGTAGTCAATATGGTGGGAATGGTCTTTTCGTCATCTTGGAACGCTCTTAAATTGCTTTCCCCATTTTCCCCGTCATCGGCTGTAACTCGTTGACAATAATTGACATTTTTGACTTTCGCATGCTTATTAATGAAGTCACGAATCATACTGGCGTGCGTTTGCGTTGCACAAAACACCAGCGTTTTTTCGTTTTGGTTGATTTCATTCATAAACACCGTCACCAAATATTCCTCACGTTGTTTGATTTCAATGATTCTGTTCATTTCTTCGGGGGAATATTCACGCGACGCATCTACTTCCCCCGACAAAACAACATCGTCGGAAGTATAGCTGTAGGAATCAATCGTGGTGCTTATTTGCTTAACTTTAAACGGAGTTAGGAAACCGTCGTTGATTCCATCTTTCAAGGAATATATGTAAACCGGATTTCCAAAGTACCGATAGGTATCTACGTTTTGGTCACGTTTCGGAGTGGCCGTCAACCCCAACTGAACCGCCGGACTAAAATAGTCCATAATGGCTCTCCAATTACTCTCGTCGTTTGCACCGCCTCGGTGACACTCATCGATAATGATGAAGTCGAAGAAGTCTTTGGGATATTCTCCAAAATAGGGTGTTTCATTATCACCGCTCAAGAATGTTTGAAAGATAGTGAAGAAAACGCTTCCATTTTTGGGGACTTGTCCTTTTTTGCGGATGTCGGATGGTTTAATTCGCACCAGCGCATCTTCTTCAAAGGCGGAAAACGCATTATATGCCTGATCTGCAAGTATATTTCTATCGGCAAGGAAGAGAATTCTGGGTCTTCTTTGATTCCCCGATAAGCTCCACTTTCCCTCAAACAACTTCCAAGCAATTTGAAACGCGATAGCGGTTTTACCTGTGCCCGTAGCCAAAGTAAGTAGAATTCGCTGTTGCTTATTCGCAATGGCTTCAATGACTTTGGTAATGGCATTTTCTTGATAATATCGGGGCTTCCACGTTCCTCCTTTATCTTGGAAAGGGATGGATAAAAGTCTGTCTTTAAGTTCTTGGGATGATATTTCTTCGGGACTGGCGTTGGCCGAATCGAAGGACATCCCCCATAATTCCTCCGGTGAAGGGAAATCGAAGATTTCGACTTCTTCTTGGGTAAGCAAATCAATTTGCCAGTAACTGTGTCCGTTGGTGCTGTAGGTATAACGTACATTTAAGCGTTGCGCATAGCGGATGGCTTGATCTCGTCCATCGCTTACGTACAAATCTTCTTTTTTGGCTTCTATTACGGCGATGTTTCTGTTATTGTATTGCAGAACGATATCGGCTTTTTCGGGTGTTGCCCGGCGACCTTGTCCGAGAATTCTTCCCAGCGTTATCGGAAACTCGCGCTTAATCACGCTTCCATTGGAATGCCACCCCTTACTTCGAAGGTGCGGGTCAATTAAGTTGGCTATAGTTTCCGCTTCGTTCATGGTTTAAAGTTCTCCTGCAAATGCTTTGTTAAGTATTGATTTTTTTAACTCCTCTAAATTAGCAAGTTTTTGTTGGTATAACAATTGTAGTTTTTCTGATTCTTTCATCAAAGCGTCTAAACAGAAAACAATTTCTAATTGCTCATTAACTTGAGGAAATGGAAAGTAAATATTATCAAAACTACCAAGATTCAAATTATCTTGTGCACTGCCTTTACCAAGTTTTTGTAACTCTGATCTAAAGTATTGAAGTAAATAATAAGTAAAATCTATGTTTGATTTTTTAGGGTCAACTTGTAAACCAATTATACTGTCTGGAATACATGCATCGATTGCTAAAATAGCCGTCTCAGCAATGTTAGCTGCAATTGTAATACAAATGGTACCTTTAGGCCAAAGTTTACTTTGAGCTAAACCTATTTCATTATAAGATTTTTCGTAGGTTTTTATATATTTACCAGCATTTCGGACTTCTCCTGTTTGAATAAATGGGTATTTTCCATTAAAAAGTCCTTCCCAGTTTCTAGGTCTGTGTTTTGATTTACCCCGTCCAAAATTGACTGCAATATCCTGCAACCTCTTCTTTTCCCAACCCTCATCGGCATTTTCAAATACAGAGTTAAGGTAACTCTCAAACAGTTCTTTGGCGTTTTGGAGGTTCGTTTGGGTGTTTTCAATTGCCTTGTCAATAGCTTCAAAGGCCTTGTCAATAATGGAAACTATTCGTTGTTGTTCAGGTAGTGGGGGGATTGGAATTTGTATTGTTTTGTAATCTTCTAGCTTCAAGTTTCTAATTCCAGTTGAGTGGCTTTGCATTGATTCTGTTACGCCAGATACATACATAAATATTAGAAACTGATGCAGATAAGAATGATTAATTTCTTGATTCTCCGCTATTCTGATTGCCGATGTAAAATTACTAAAGGAGAAATCACCATCGACTTTATCAAATAACACCACTCTGCCCACTGGTTGTTTAGGCCCTCCTCCTGATTTTTCAAGTATAATATCGCCAAGTTGAAGTTTTCGTTTAGCGAACTGTGATTTTTCTACATTCAAATAAACAATCTCACTATAATCAAGCTTTCCATCTTTTGTGAAATTTGTGTTACGTATGACACCCACTGTTTGGTATGGAGGTTTTTTACCTGCCCATAAACCGTTTAAAAAAGTGCATAATTCCCCTAACGTCTTTATCTCCCAACCTTCCTTCATATCAAATCGGCTATTGAGTTTAGAATGTTATTGGTTTCTTCGTCAAGTGATTTCATTTCGGCTAAGATTTCAGCAGGGGTGCGAACAACTTTTTCTTCTTTCTTGGTGGGATTTTTTACCGATAAATCGTAAGTCACCGAATCGACATTGGAAACATCCAATGTCCATGATTTGTCTGAATCTGCTTTGGACTTCTGAAGTGAAAGAAAATCCTCCAAATCCCTATCATTCAAAGGATTGGTTTTCCCCATATTTCTTCCAGGATCCAATTGATAGTACCAAATCTTTTTGGTAGGTTGTCCCTTATCATAAAACAGAACCACCGTCTTCACTCCCGCCCCTTGAAACGTACCCGATGGCATATCCAATATCGTGTGAAGATTGCAACTTTCTAACAAGTGCTTTCTCAATGCAATCGAAGCGTTATCCGTATTGCTGAGGAATGTATTCTTAATAACGATGGCCGCTCTTCCACCCGCTTTTAGAATTTTAATGAAGTGCTGTAAAAAAAGGAATGCCGTTTCGCTCGTCTTGATGTCGAAATTCTGCTGAACTTCAGGCCTCTCCTTTCCCCCGAAAGGAGGATTAGCCAACACTACGGAGAATCGGTCCTTCTCTTGAATGTCACGCAAATTCTCACTTAATGTATTGGTATGTATAATATTGGGAGCTTCGATACCATGCAGAATCATGTTCATGATTCCAATGATATAAGCCAGGTTCTTTTTCTCTTTCCCGTAAAAGGTCTGTGTTTGGATGAGCTTCAAATCCGAAGTAGAAAGCGATGCTCGATCTCGGGTCATGTGCTCATAAGCTTCACACAAAAAGCCAGCACTTCCCACCGCCCCGTCATAGACTTTATCGCCAACTTTCGGATCAACCACGTTGATCATGGCACGGATTAGAGGACGAGGGGTGTAATACTGTCCCCCATTCCTACCCGCATTTCCCATGTTTTTGATTTTGGTTTCGTAGAGATGGCTTAGCTCGTGCTTATCCACCGATGTCCGGAAAGGCAATCCATCGATGTGTTCTATAATTTCACGCAGGTTGTAACCGCTCTGAATTTTGTTTTTAAGTTCAGAAAAGATTTCACCAATCTTGTATTCTATGGTTTGGGGATTTTCGGCGGAAACTTTAAATCCTTTTAGGTAGGGAAATAACTTTTGATCTACAAAATCAACGAGGTCTGGTCCAGTGAGTGCGATTTGATGATCGAGTTTGCCATCTACATCTTTGGGCATGGCCCAGGATTCCCAGCGAAACTCATCGGCCAAAATGAAATTGTACGTTTCGCCTTTTAATTCTGCTTCATCGCTTCGATCTTTCTCCAGGTCATCTAAGTATTTAAGGAAAAGTATCCATGATGTTTGTCCAATGTAATCCAACTCACTATCCGCCCCAGCATCTTTGTAGAGGATATCATCGATATTTTTAAAGGTTTGTTCGAACATATTCTTATACACAAAACTAACTTTTAAAGTTAAAATATGCTTTGATTTTTTGGTGGATAAGGGAAAATTGGAAACGAAAGGTTCAAATTGACCTTATATGACAGAAAAATAATTGGGGATTATCCCCTGATTTCACTTAGCAAAGTTCTTGTTTAATATTCCTTTCTTTATTATCTTCGCGTAAGATCATAGAAAAAATGGCAATAGCAATCAAAAGCATACCAACTCTTAAGAATAAAACGGCTAAAGCTTTTATTAAAAATGCTGAGGTTGCAAATTCCAAAAAAGCTAGTGTGAATTTCAGCAATCAAGTTGCGTCTACACGCAGCATCCTCAAGAAAGCAAAAATGAAATGATCCTGTGTTCTTATGGGATTTCTTGAGACTAAATGTACATTCTCGGTTTTAACAAAAGATTTATTAGAATCGTGCAATTTATTTGATTGTGGTCATGTCGATTTGAATGACTTTTTCATTAATGATTCACAAGATTATTCGAGCCAACTTTTAGGTAAGTCCTATTGTTTTTTGTTGGATGAAAATCCGAAAGACATTGTTTGCGCATTCACCATTTCAAATGATAGCATCAAAACAAATTCGTTACCGAACAGTCGAAAAAAGAAAGTCAACAAAGATATTCCGCGGATTAAACAGTTTAGGAGTTATCCAGCTG
>JACCDS012527924.1_pt1 | contig 15295 bp, 11 predicted proteins | sample 7446441 | NCBI WGS metagenome assembly JACCDS01 (sample SAMN15323445, study PRJNA562643) | freshwater metagenome | isolation source: river surface water | place: USA:Blue River Watershed | collected 2017-08-17 | reverse complement strand
TACGCGGATGTGGCGGCGGCGCCGGCGGCGCTGCTGCAGTGGGTGCGCAAGGAGAAGCCGGATGTGATCGTGACGCCGACGCTCGGGCCGGTGCGCGAGGCGCTGGCGGGGGCGGGGCTGCGGGTGCCGGAGGACATCGGGGTGGCGCTGCTTTCAAGTCCGGAGCCCGGCGACGAAGGCACGGGGATTTTCCAGAACGGCCGGCTCGTCGGTGCGCTCGCCGTGGATACGTTGATCAGCATGGTCGAGCGGCACGAACGCGGGCTGCCGGCGCAGGCGACGACGGTGATGGTCGAGGGGCAGTGGAACGAAGGCCGCACCCTGCGGCCGCCGCCGCCGGCGGCAGTTGAAAGTTGAAGGGTGAAAGTTGAAGGACCGATCCCACTTCGCGCGGCCGTTCCCGGGTTGGTTCTTTCAACTTTCAACCTTCAACTTTCAACGGCCCGGGCCTGGCCCGGGCTTCAGCGTCGGCGTTTCCAGCGGTCGAAGAGCACGGCGCCGAGGAGAATGCCGCCGCGGGCGACGTACTGCCAGAAGGGCTCGATGTTTTTCAGGTTCATCGCGTTTTGCACGATGCCCATGATGAGCACGCCGGCGACGACGTAGCTCATGCTGCCGACGCCGCCGGTGAGGGACACGCCGCCGAGCACGCAGGCGGAAATGACCTCGAGTTCGAAACCGAGCGACGTGCCCGGCTGGCCGCTGGTCATGCGGGAGGCGAGCACGACGCCGGCGAAGGCCGCCATCGCGCCCTGGGCGGTGAAGATGAGGAGCTTCACCCGCGCGACGGAGATGCCGGCGAGGTGGGCGGCTTCGGGATTGCCGCCGACGGCGAGCGTGTCGCGGCCGAAGACGGTGCGGTTGAGGATGAGGCCGCCGAGGGCGAAGCAGGCGAGGGTGATCCAGACCGGCACGGGGATGCCGAGGAACGCGGAATTGCCGAGGGCGAAAAAGCCCTCGGGCGCGATGCCGACGGCCTTGCCGTCGGACACGATGTAGGCGAAGCCGCGGACGATCTGCATCGTGGCGAGGGTGGCGATGAGGGCGTTGATCTGGAGGCGGGCGACGACCCAGCCGTTGACGAGACCGACGGCGGTGCCGAAGCCGAGGGCGGCCGCGACGCCGGCCGCGATGCTGCCGGTGTGATTCATCACGACGGCGGCGACGACCCCGGCGGCGGCGACGACGGCGCCGACGGAGAGGTCGAAATCGCCGGCGGCGAGGCAGAACAGCATCGTGCTCGCGACCATGCCGGTCATCGAGACGGCGAGGGCGAGGCCCTGCAGGTTGCGCCAGGACAGGAAGTTTTCCACGCCGAGCGAGCACGCGGCGAACAGGAGAACAAGCACCACGAGCATGCCGGCGCGGTCGAGGAAATCGGCGAAGCGGCGGGCAGGCGGGGAGGCGGGGGCGGAGGAGGACATCGGGATCAGCCGGCGACGGCGGCGGGAGCGGGCAAGGCGAGACGCAGCAGGGATTCCTCGGTGGCATCGGCCCGCGGCACGATCGCGGCGATCCGGCCTTCGCGCATGACAGCGATGCGGTCGGAGAGGCCGAGGACCTCGGGCAACTCGCTGGAGACGACGATCACGGAGACGCCGCTCCGGGCGAGATCCAGCAAGATCGCGTAGATTTCGCTCTTGGCGCCGACGTCGATGCCGCGCGTGGGTTCGTCGCAGAGCAGCACGCGCACGGGCTCGGCGAGCCAGCGGCCGAGGACGACCTTCTGCTGGTTGCCGCCGGAGAGATGGCGGATCTGCTGGGCGGGAGACGGGGTGCGGATGCGGAGTTGGGCGATGCGCTCGGCGGCGTTGCGGCGCTCCCAGTTTTCGGCGACGAAGCCGGCGCGGGCGCGGCGGCGGCGGGCGCTGAGGTTGAGATTTTCGAGCACGGAGCGCACGGGGACGATGCCTTCCTTTTTCCGGTCCTCGGGGCAGAGGACGAGGCCGGCGGCGATGGCGTCGCGCGGCGAAGCGATCTCAAGTTCCTTGCCCGCGATCGCAACGCTGCCGCCGGTGCGCGGCGTCGCGCCGAAAATCAGCCGGAGCAATTCGCTGCGGCCGGCGCCGACGAGCCCGAAGCAGCCGAGGATCTCGCCGGCGGCGGCGGCGAAGGAGCAAGGTTCGGCGAGACCGGGGCCGGCGAGGTCGCGCACCTCGAGACCGGGGCCGCGGAACGGCCGCGGCGCGTAGTTGTAGATGTCCGCGAGGGTGCGGCCGACCATGTGCCGGATGACGGCGGCGCGGTCGAGGTCGGCGAGGGCGGAGGTGACGACGTGGCGGCCGTCGCGCAGGATCGTGATCCGGTCGCAAAGGGCGAAGATTTCGTCCATCCGGTGCGAAACGTAGAGGATGGCGCAGCCCTGGTCGCGCAGCTCGCGGATGATGGCGAAGAGCCGTTGCACTTCGCGGTCGGAGAGGCTGCTGGTGGGCTCGTCGAAGGCGATGATGCGGGCGCCGCGGGTGAGGGCCTTGGCGATCTCGACCATCTGGCGCTGGGCGAGCGGGAGCCCGCCGAGGCGGGCGGCGGGATCGATGGACTCGCCGACGCGTTCGAGTTGGCGGCGCGCGGCGGCCTGCAGTTCGGCGCGGCGGACAAAGCCGGCGCGCTGCGGGAGATGGCCGAGGAAGAGGTTTTCCGCGACGGACATTTCCGGCACGAGGTGCAGTTCCTGGTAGATAACCGCGATGCCGGCGGCGAGGGCCCCGGCCGTGCCGGCGGGCGGGGCGGGGCGGCCGGCGATTTCAATCCCGCCGGCGGTGGCACGCTGCGCGCCGCTGAGGATTTTCAGCAGCGTCGATTTGCCGGCGCCGTTTTCCCCCATGAGCGCGTGGATGGAGCCGGCGCGGACCTCGAACGAGACGTCGTCGAGGGCCTTGACCCCGGGGAACTCCATCGCGACGCCGCGGAAGGCGAGGGCGGAAGACATGGCGGAAAATCCGGCCCGGGCGGCGCGGGCCGCGCTCAGTCGCGCACGCCCTGCTCGCGGAGGACCTGGCGGAAATTCTCGCGGGTGATCAGCACGCCGACGGTGCGGGTGTCGAGGGGCGGCTCGACGCCGTCCTTGATCCACCGATACATCATTTCCGCGGTGCGGTAGCCGTGGGCCTTGGCGGAGAGCAGCATGGAGCCGTGGAACGAAGTCGGCTTCGCTTTTTCGAGTTCGGCGATGCAGTCGGTGCCGTTGATGCCGACGGCGACGGCGTTTTCCACGGGGATGCGGCGGCCTTCGAGGGCGCGCACGGCGCCGAGCACGCCGTTGTCGTTGTTGCCGCAGACCAGCCAGTATTTCACGCCGGGGTGGCGGGTGAGGAGGGTGGTGGCGGCCTCGAGGGCGCCGGGAATATCCGTCGTGCGCTGCGGCGCCTTGTGGATGCGGTCCGCGGGAATCCCGGCGGCGACGAGGGCGTCGATCGCGCCGTCGGTGCGTTCCTTGGCGGTCGCGAGTTCGTCGTAGGTCATGGCGAGGACGGCGGTCTCGGCGACGGGCCATTGGCGGCGCTTGAATTCGGCGGCGAGGGTTTCGCCGACGGCGGCGCCGATCTTGCGGGCGGAGATGCCGAGGTAGTGGACCTGGGCCATGGGTTTGCCGTCGGGGCCGATGAACTGGTCGTCGACGGCGAGCAGCTTGAGGCCGGCGGCTTTCGCTTTCGCGACGATGGCGGGGCCGAGGCGGGTATCGGGCGCGCAAACGATGAAGCCCTGCGCGCCGTTGGCGGCGAGATTGTCGATCGCGGCGAGGACTTTTTCGCCGTCGGGGGCGCCGTTTTTGATGAGCGTGAAACCGAGATCCTTGGCGGCTTGGTCGGCGAACTTCCACTCGAGCTGGAACCACGGTTCCTCGGGCTGCTTGACGAGGAAGCCGATGCGGACGGCGCCGGGTTTCGGGGCGGCGGCCGGAGCGGCGGTTTCGGTTTTGGGGCCGCAGCCGGCGGCGGCCAAGGCAAGCAGGGCGACCAGACTGAGGACGACGGCGCGGCGCGACGCGGGCAGGAACGGGGAAATCATGGGGCGGGGCGGAAAGTGTTCCGAAGGAGCGCGGGGCCGGCCGGAGTGGCAACTGCGAAAACCGCGCGGCCCGCGCCGGCTTTGCCGCTTGCGCGGGGCGGGCGCATCCGTTCGCTGGGCCGCCATGGCCGCCCCTGCCGATCCCCTGGTCCAGGCGCCGCCGCCTCCGGAGGAGCGCGGCATACTCTCGCCGTGGGCGTTGATCCGGCGCCGGTTCCGGCGGCACCGGCTGGCGATGGCCTCGCTCTACGTGTTGGCGGTGCTTTATAGCTTGGCGGCGGGGGCCGAGTTCTTTGCGCCGCAGACGCCGCATTGGCGGGATCTGACGCATGCCTACTGCCCGCCGCAGCTGCCGCGGTACACCTTGAAAGACGGACTGCACGTGTTGGCGCTGCGGGTGGAGGTCGATCCGTTGACGTTCAAGCGCAACTACCGCGAGGACCCGGCGCGGCCGCTGGCGCTCGGCTTTTTCGTACGGGGCGAACCGTACCGGCTGTGGGGGCTGGTGTCGGCGGACCGGCATTTCTTCGGGTTGCGGGTGCCGGGGGGAGACGGGGAGACGAAGGCGACGTTCTATTTCCTCGGGGCCGACGAATACGGCCGGGACCTGTTCAGCCTGCTGGTGTACGGGGCGCGCATCAGCCTCTCGATCGGGCTCGCGGCCATCGGCGTGACCTTCGTCCTCGGCGTCGCGATCGGCGGCATTTCGGGTTACTGCGGGGGAAAAACGGATACGGCGCTGCAGCGCCTGATCGAGATCGTGAACGCGTTTCCGCAGATCCCGCTGTGGCTGGCGTTCGGGGCGGTGCTGCCGGCGGATTGGCCGCCGCTGGCGACGTATTTCGCGATCACGCTCGTGCTGAGCCTGCTGGGCTGGACGGGGCTGGCGCGGGTGGTGCGCGGCAAGATTCTGGCGTTGCGCGAGGAGGATTACGCGGTCGCGGCCCGGCTGCTCGGGGCGAGCCCGGCGCGCGTGCTGTTCCGCCACCTGCTGCCGGGCTTCTCGAGCCACATCATTGTCGTGCTGACGATGAGCGTGCCGGCGATGATTCTCGGGGAGACGTCGCTGTCGTTTCTCGGACTCGGGCTGCGCAATCCGATCGTGAGCTGGGGCGTGATGCTGCAGGACTGCCTCAGCATCCAGACGGTGGCGCATTTTCCGTGGCTGCTCATGCCCGTGATCCTCGTGGTGATCACGGTGCTCAGCTTCAATTTTTTGGGTGACGGCCTGCGGGATGCGGCCGATCCTCATTCCACCCCATGAATCCCCCGCCCGAGGCGCCCCTCCTCGATGTCCGCAATCTCCGCGTCGCCTTCGACACTCCGGAAGGCACCGTCGGGGCGGTGCAGAATGTTTCGTTCACGATCGAACGCGGGCGGACGCTGGCGCTGGTGGGCGAATCCGGCAGCGGCAAGAGTGTGACGGCGTATTCGCTGCTGCGGCTGATCCAGCCGCCGGGGCGGATGGTGTCGGGGCGGATTCTGCTGCGGTCGCGGCGGATCGGCGAGATCGACGTCGCGCACCTCGACGAGAAATCCGGCCTGTTGTTCACGGTGCGGGGCGGCGTGATGAGCATGATCTTTCAGGAACCGATGACGGCGCTGTCGCCGGTGCACACGGTCGGCAGCCAGATCGACGAGGCGATTCTGACCCACCGCGACGTGAGTCCGGCGGCGGCCAAGCGGCAGACGCTGGAGATGCTGGCGAAGGTGGGGATGGCGGACGCGGAGGCCTGCTACCGGCGCTACCCGCACGAGCTTTCCGGCGGCTTGCGGCAGCGCATCGTGATCGCGATGGCGCTGGTGTGCCGGCCGGAGTTGCTGATTGCGGACGAACCGACGACGGCGCTGGACGTGACGATCCAGGCGCAGATTCTGGGGCTGATCCGGAAATTGCAGCGGGAGATCGGCTGCGCGGTGCTGCTGATTACCCATGATTTCGGCGTCGTGGCGCAGATGGCGGACGACGTGGCGGTGATGCAGCACGGCGAGATCGTGGAGCGCGGGCCGGTGCGGAGCGTGCTGAAACAACCGCAACATGCCTGCACGCGGATGCTGCTCGAGGCGTTGCCCAGCCGGCGCGCGGCGCGTTTGGCGGCGCAGGCCGCGCCGGGAATCTGAAGCGACGATGGCGGCGACCGACCCAAAGAGCGCGGAGGTTGGGCCGCGCCGGCCGCTGCTGGAGGTGCGCGGACTTTCGAAGCATTTTCCCGTGGCGCGGGCGGGTTTTCGCCGCGGCCCGGCGGAGGTGCTGAAGGCGGTGGACGACGTGAGTTTCGAGCTGGCGCCCGGCGAATCGCTCGGATTGGTGGGCGAGAGCGGCTGCGGCAAGACGACGACGGCGCGCTGCATCTTGCGCGCGATCGATCCGACGGCAGGCGAGGTCCGTTTCCGCATGCCGGACGGCCGGGTGCTGGATTTGGTGCAATTGGACGCGCGCGAACTGAAGCCCGTGCGGCAACACGCGCAGATGGTGTTTCAGGATCCGTATTCGTCGTTGAATCCGCGCATGACGGTGCGGGATCTGGTGGGTGAGCCGCTGGTGATCCACGGCCGGGCGCGGGGGGCGGAACTCGACGACCGGGTGGCGGACGTGTTGCAGCGCGTGGGGCTGCGGCCCGAGCACCGGGACCGTTACCCGCATGCCTTTTCGGGCGGGCAGCGGCAACGGATCGGCATCGCCCGCGCGCTGATTTTGCGGCCGGCGCTGCTGGTCTGCGACGAGGCGACGTCGGCGCTCGATGTTTCGGTGCAGGCGCAGGTGCTGGACCTGTTGAAGGATTTGCAGCGCGATTTCGGGCTCACGTACCTCTTTGTGGCGCACAACCTCGAGGTCGTGCGCGGCTTCTGCGACCGCGTGGCGGTGATGCGGCGGGGGCGGGTGGTGGAGGTGGCGCGGACGGCCGAGATTTTTGCGGCGCCGCAGCACCCCTACACCCGGATTTTGCTGTCGGCGGTGCCGTCGCCGGATCCCGATGTGCCGATGAACTTCGAGGTCGCGGACGAATTGGCGCGGCTCGATGCGGAATCGCCGCGGTGAGGCGCGGCCGCGGGGCGCGGCGGGCAAATCCCGGAATTTACGGTTGCCGCGGGGCGCCGGCCCGGGCCAAGTCCCGGTTCTCCACCATGCTCGTCCATACCGTTTACTTCTGGCTGAAACCCGAACTGACCGCGGCGCAGCGCGCCGATTTCCGCAAGGGCGTCGAATCGCTCGGCGGCATCAAAGCGGTCGACCAGCTGCTGGTCGGCACGCCGGCGAAGACCGTGAAGCGGCCGATCATCGACGATTCGTATTCGTTCGCGCTGACTGTGATCGTGAAGGACATCGCGGCGCACGATGCCTACCAGATCGACCCGATCCATTTGGCCTTCGTCGACGGCTTCAAAACCTATTGGTCGAAGGTGCAGATTTACGACGCCGATTGAGTAATCGGAGGCGCCGGCGCCGAAACCCCGGCGCCGCTGCGATTTGCCCCTAGGCAAGGTTCCCCCCTCGGGCGAACGGCGGTTCTAGGGGATTCACCTAAGGCAAAAGTGCGGGGCGTCGGCCCGTGCGGCGGTCGCCGCCGGCTCCCGTCTGGGGGCCGCGCTTTCCGCAAGACCCTAGGCCTTGCAGGGTTCGATCCGATTCAGAACGGGAGCGTGGGGGCCGGAAACTAGGCATCTTTGACAAGAAGTACCTATTCATGAAATGGGGTTAAATGCCGTATGGTGGGGTATGGAAGCAACCCACCCCGCCGAAGCGGAAAAGACCGGAGTACTTATCGTCGAGGATCAGACCGCCATTCGGCAGATGCTCGCCACGTTTATCCGGGCCATGCCCGGGTTCACTGTCATCGGAGAAGCCGGCAATGTGCAGGACGCGCTCGACCTCGCGCACAAGCACCGGCCCAAGGTCGTCGTGCTCGATTGGATGCTGCTCGGGGGCATGGGTCTGGATTTCCTGCGGCAGGTGCGCCTCACGCCCAGCCCGGCCGTCTTGGTCTTTTCCGCCAACACGACCGAACTCGCCGTGCGCGAAGCGCTTTCGGCGGGGGCCCGCGGCTACATCGAGAAAACCGCCAGTTTCGCCGAATTCACGCAGGCGCTCAACGCCGTCGCCGGCGGCCAGACGTTCCTCGGGCCCGCGGTTGCCCGGGCCGTGCAGCGGATCGTCAGCCAGCCAGACCGGCTCGAAAGCAACATGGAGCTTTCGGCGCGCGAACGCGACGTCCTGCGTTTCCTCGCGGAAGGCATGTCCTCCAAGGAAATCGCCGACGTGCTCGGCCTCAGCATCCGCACGGTCGAAAACCACCGCGCCAACATCACGCGCCGCACGGGCCTGCGCTCCGTGGCCCAGCTGACGTTGCATGCCGTCCGTCTCGGCCTCATCCAACCGCCGGACCGCCCGCTCGAAAATTCATGAACGATCGCAGCCGCATCCTTGTCATCGACGACGATATCAGCGTCCGGCTCCGGCTGGCCGAGTTGCTCACGGCCAACGGCGACTTCAGCGTCGAGGAAGCCGACAACGGTACCGATGGGCTGCGGCTGGTGACCGAGTTTGCGCCGGACTTGGTGTTGCTCGACCTGATGATGCCGGGCCTGACCGGGCTCGAAGTCTGCACGCAGGTGCGGCAGAACCCGCGGTCGCGCGAGGTGCCGATCATCGTGCTGTCGGCGGCGGACGAATCCGACGCCATGATCGCCGCGCTGGATGCGGGGGCGGACGACTACCTGCGGAAGCCGTTTTCTTCCGCCGAGCTCCGCGCGAAGGTGCGGACGATCACGCGGCTCAACCGCTTCCGCGGCCTGGCCGGCGAACGCGACCGTTTCCGCTGGCTGCTCGATCATTCGCTGGAACCGCTCGTGATTGTCGACGGCGACGGTCTCCTGGTGCGGGCCAATGCGCGCGCGCAGGAAGTCTTCGGCCTGCCGGCGGAGCCTTCGGGGCAGGACCGGATCGAGTTGGCGGCCGTGGTGTCGCAGCACTTCCGCGCCGATCCGCCGGACGCGTGGGCGGCCTGGCGGGAAGGCCGCCTGCCCACGGGGACGGCGTTCGCGATCTATCAGCCGGAAACGCCGCAGGTGGCGCCGCGGTGGTTCGAAGTCGAGCGGCAGGCCCTCGACGGCACGTCCGCGCAGACCCTGTTGAAGTTCACCAACCGCTCGGGCCTGGTGCGCCGCGAGCTCGAGACCTTCACGTTCCAAAGCCTGATTTCGCACAAGATCCGCACGCCGCTGAACGGCCTCGGCCCGATCCTTTCTTTCCTTGAAGAATGCGGTTCCTTCGAGGGAGATCCCGATGTGAGCGAAATGCTTCGCCTGGCGCGGAAGAGTGCCGAACGCCTGGAGGAGACCTTGCTCTCCATCTTGCGGCACCATGAAGCGGTTTTCCAACCGGACCGCGGCGCCGCGCCGGCGGCCCTGCAATCGCTGGCCGAAGTCGCGCAGTCCGCGGCGCAGGCGGCGGGCTTGGCGGCGAACCTGACCTGGGCCGGACCGCGTTGCTCGGTCGCCCATGCCGCGGTGCTCGAGGTTGTGTTTCACGAATTGCTCGGCAACTACGCCAAATTCAGCGAGGCCCCGCGGCACGGGCTGAGCGTCGACGTCCGGCCCGCCGCCGACGGCAGCGGGGAAATCCGTCTCTTTGCCCCGGGCGTCGGCTTGCCGCCGGATGTCGTGGCGCAACTCGGCCGGCCGTTCTGGCAACTCGAAGGCCGCTTCAGCGGCGAAGTTCCCGGCATGGGCCTCGGTCTGGCGACCGCGCGCATGCTGCTCCGGAATGTCGGCGGCGATCTCACCTTTGCGAATCGCGCCGCGCCTGCCGGGCTCGTGAGCACGGTCTTCCTTCCCGCCGGTTCCCTCCAAGTCGATCTGGTCCATGCCAACTGAATCTGCGCTGCCACCGGCTGAAATCGCGGCCCCGGTCGGCGTCGACCTGCTGCCGCTCGCGGTCCTGGTCTCGGATGCGACGGGCAATTGGACCGCGCAAAATCCCGCCGCCCGCGCGCTCTTGGCCGGCGGGGCGGGACCGCTCGCGGGGCGCGCCCTGTTGCGCACCGTGGTTCCGGCCGACCGGGCCGGCTTGCTGGCGGCGTGGCGCGAGTGGCGCGCCGGCGCGGCGGAGCGGGTCCGCTGCGAGTTCCGCATCCGTCGGCCCGACGGCACCGAAACTTGGCAGGCGGCCGACCTGCGGAAATTGCCCGGCGGCAAGCCCGGCGGCATCGCCGTGGTCACCGACATCGCGCCGCAGAAGGCCCGCGAGGCCGAGTTGCAGGCGACGTTGGCCGCGACCGTCGCGGAAATGAAGGCACGCAGCGATTTTCTCGCGGGGCTCAGCCACGATCTGCGTTCGCCGCTGAATGCCGTCATCGGCCTGACCGAGTCTTTGGTCGAGACCGGCGCGCCCTTCGATCCGGTGCGCACGGACAAATATCTGAAGCTGGTGAACGCGAGCGGCCGGCAATTGCTCGGCCAGCTCAACGAGGTCATCGACGTGGTCCGGCTCGATGCCGGCCGCACAGTGCCCAACCGTTCCGCGGTCGACGTCGGGGCGGCGGTCCGCGCCCTCGGCGAATCCGCGCGCAAGGAAGGCACGGCCAAAGGCGTGGAGGTCGCGGTCGACCGGCCCGCGGCGCCGCTCGTGATCGCGACGGACGAACGCCTGCTGTGGCAGGCCCTGCAGATCCTGCTGCACAATGCGGTCAAGTTTACCGCGAAGTCGGGCCGGGTGTCCCTGTCGGCCGTCGCCGGTCCCGGCGGCTGGGCCCGCTTGGAAGTGCGCGACACCGGGGCCGGCATGCCGCCGGAAAAGACGTCGCGGATCTTCGCGCGCCACGAGCCGGCGACCGGCGCCCCGGGCAAGCGGACCGGTCCCGGTCTGGGGCTCACGTTGGTCGGCCGGATCGTGCCGCTGCTGGGCGGACGTATCGCCGTGGCCAGTACGCCGGGGGCCGGGACGGTGTTCACGCTCGAGCTGCCCCCGGCCTGAACCATTTTCCATGAAACCGAAAATCCTCATCGTCGACGACGAGCCGCTCAACCAGGCCACCCTTGAGGGTTTTCTCGGGGGCGACGGCTACGAGCTGTTCTTTGCCGGCAACGGCCTCGAGGCCTGCGCCCAGGCCAAGGTCGTGCAGCCCGATCTGATTCTGCTCGATGTGATGATGCCGGAGATCGACGGCTTCGACGTGTGCCGCCGGATCCGGAGCGACCCGGTGATCGGCCGCATCCCGATCATCATGATCACGGCGCTGGACGACGACCGGTCGCGGCTCGAGGGGCTGCGGGCCGGGGCGGACGATTTCCTGACCAAGCCCTGCCGCCGCGAGGAACTGCGGGCGCGGGTGCGGACGGTGGCGTCGCTGAACCGTTTCCGCGAGATCGCGGAGCAGCGCGCGCGCTTCGAATTGCTGCACCGGCTTTCCCCGTCGCCGATTCTGCTCGTGCAGGCGGACGGCACCGTGCTGACCGCGAATCCCGCGGCGGAAACGCTCCTCGGCGAGGGCGCCGAGTCGCCCTTGGCCGGCGGCAATCTCTTCGGAAGGTTCAGCGGCGAAGCCGAGACCGCCCTGCGTCGTCTGGTGACGGCGGCGCATGCCGGCACGCCCGAGGCCGGCCGCGAGTTGCGCCGGACGGCCGGCGAGGTGCGCCAGGTGCTGCAGGTGCGCGCCAGTGCGGTGCCCGAAGGCAGCGATCGGCTCGTGCTGCTCGTGCTGGGCGACGTGACGGCGGAAGTCGCCGCGCGCGAGGCGCTCGAAAAGATGAACACGGAACTCGACGGCATGGTGCGTGCGCGCACCCGCCAGCTCGAGGACGCGAACAGCCTGCTGATGTCGTACGCGAATTTCGTTTCCCACGACCTGCGTTCCCCGCTGACCGTGATGAAGGGCTACCTTTCCATGATCCAGGAAGGGCTCGTGCCGCTGGCGGATTCCGCATCGCTGGTGGAGCAGGCCTACAACGCCACGCTGATCATGCAGGAACTCGTGCAGAACATCCTGCAATTGGCGCAGGACGAGCACGACGGGGCCAACGCGCAGACGATCAAGATCGTCGAGCCGACGCCGATCGTGTCGCGGCTTTACCGTCACCTGCACTCGATGTTCCCGCATCCGGCGCGGCGCTTCGAATGCGCCAACCTGCCGGTCGTGGGCGTGAGTCCGTTCGTGCTCGAGCGCGTGTTCTACAATCTCATCGGCAACGCCATCAAGTACTCCGACCAGCGCGAACAGCCGCGGGTCGAGATCGGCTGCCTGGCGGACCCGGCCGGGCCGGTGCTCTTCGTCCGCGACAACGGCGTCGGCTTCGATTCCCGCCAGGCCGACAAACTTTTCCGCGAGTTTTCGCGGCTCGACACCGCGGGCAATGCCGACGGTTTCGGCCTCGGACTTTCACTCGTGGCCCGCCTGGTCAAGGGCCACGGCGGCCGGATGTGGGCGGAAGGCGTCGTCGGGGAAGGCGCGACCTTCTTCGTGCAGTTTCCGCCGCCCGGGCCCATGCCCGATTTCGGCGCCACCGGTGTGGTGGAGACCAAGGCCTGAGACGCACGATGCCGATCCAGCATCCATGGCGGGTGATCGTGCTCGTGGCGGCGGCGGCGGCTTTCAACAGCATCCGTGTCGAGTTGCCGGGCGACACCCACTTTTTGCTCGGCGTGCTGGTGTACATGCCGCTGGTGCTGACGTTGCCGACCCATTGGGGCGTCCTGGCGGCCGGCGCGGCGCTGGCCGTGACGGTGCACCGCTTCGGCCAGCCGTTCGCGCTGCTGCTCGGGATGGCGGAGGCGCTCTGGCTGGGCATCGGGTTGCGGCGGACCGGACGGTCGGCCGTGCTGCTGGACGCGTTGTTTTGGCTGCTGGTCGGCGTGCCGCTGGTGTTCGCCTTCTGCCTGGGCACGGCGGATCAGCCGGCGGTGATCGCGGGGTTGTCGGCGGCGAACTACGTGCTCAACCACACGATCGCGGTTTCGTTGGCCGCCTTGGTGCTGCGGCATTCGGATCTGGGCGGCTGGCTGGTCGGGCGCGTGAGCCGGCGGGCGCGGATGCGGGAGGTCGTTTTCCATCTGGTCATCGTGCTGTCGCTCGTGCCGCTCGTGCTGCTCGCGCTCGGGACCAGCGCGCTGTTGCGGGGCTATTATCGGCAGGAAAACCAGCAGGTCCTGACCCAGACGGCCCGGCGGGTCGCCCAGCAGATGGATATCTTCTTCGAAAATCACGAGGCGGTGCTGCGTTCGATGGCCGGGCAATTGAACCGCGGCGGGGTCGATGCCCAGGCGCTGCTCGAGGAAACCCAGCGGGCACACCCGGAGTTCATCACTATGTTGCTGACGGATGCCGCCGGTACGATCCGGCAGGCGAGTCCGGCGCGGATGCTGGATACGGTGCGGGCCACCTCGGTGGCGGATCGCGATTATTTTGTCCACGCCCGGGACCGGCGGGATTCCTACATTTCGCCGGTTTTTCGCGGACGGGGGTTCGGCCGCGATACGATCGTCGCCATCAGCGCGCCGTTCTTCGACGCCGCCGGCCAATTCGCCGGCGTGGTCGAAGGCTCTCTCGAAGTGGAACGGTTCGCCCAGCAGATCATCGGCTTGGACCGGCACAGCGGGGTCGATCTCATTCTTTGCGACCGGACCGGCCGCGTGATCCGGGCGGATGCGGCGACCGGCGCGGTTTCGCTCGGCCGGATCACCGATCTGCCGCACGGAGCGATCTGGCAGAATCCGGAAAACGGCGTGGAATTCGACCTGGACGCCGGGCGGGGCAAATCGCGCTACGTGGTGTTCGGCGCGCGGTCGCCCGGCAACGGCGTCGTGGTCTTCGCGCAGCGGCTTGCCCTCGCGGGCCTGCAAGGGGCGGCGCCGATTTTCGTCTATTTCGCGTTCCTCGCGGCGGGCATTTGTCTCACGGCCTTCTGGGTTTCCCACCTGGCCCGCCGGCGGATGGCGAAGCCGTTGGAGGAATTTGCGCGCAACGCGAGCCGGCAGGCCGCGATGCGCACCGTCGAGCCGATCCCCGACCAGTCGGCGGACGCGACGGTCGAGATCGCGATGGTGTTTTCCGCGTTCAACCAGCTGGCGATCCAGCTGCAGGGCACCTACGCGATGCTGCGGCAGCAGAACCGCGAACTGGATGCGCGGGTGGCGGATCGCACCCGGGAACTCGAGCAGGCGCGGCAGCATGCCGAGGCCGCGAGCCGCTCGAAGAGCGATTTTCTCGCGATCACGAGCCACGAGATCCGCACTCCGCTGAACGCCATCATCAGTCTCTCCGAAGCCGTGGCAGAGAAGGCGAGCGATCCGCAGTCCGTGGACCAGCTCCGCCTGATCCGCAATTCGGGGAACCGCCTGCTCAACGTGGTGAACGATCTGCTCGATCTTTCGCGGGCCGAAGCCGGCCGCCTCGAACTGCATGCGGCCCCGTTCGAGCTGGGCGGGTTGGTGCGCGAAGTCGGGGCGCTTTTCCAGCTCCGGGCCCGCGATCTCGGGGTCGGCCTGCGGCTGGAACTCGAACCGGCGCTGCCGCTTTGGCTGCGGGCGGACGGACCGCGGCTCCAGCAGGTCCTGATCAACCTGATGGGCAACGCGCTGAAATTCACCAAGACCGGCGAAGTCGTGCTGCACGTGGCCGCCGGGGTGGCGACGGCGGGCCGGCTGCGGTTGCGCTTTGCGGTGATCGACACGGGTCCCGGCATTTCCTCCGACGAACAGGCGCGCCTCTTCCAACCTTATGTGCAGTTGCCCGGCGCGGCGGCGAGTTCGGTGCCGGGCACCGGGCTCGGGCTGTCGATTTCCCGCCGCCTGGTGACGCTGTTCGGCGGCGAACTCGGGGTGCGCAGCGAAGTGGGCCGCGGTTCGGAGTTTTTCTTCACCTTCGAGGCGGAGCTGACCGAGGCCCCGGCGCCGGCCGAAGCCGCTCCGGCGGCGGCGCCGGTGCAGGCGTTGCGCGTCCTCGCGGTCGACGACAACGAGGCCAACCAGGAAGTGCTGCGCGTGCTGCTCGAAGCACAGTGCGGGCGGTTGGAGATCGTGGGGACCGCCGCCTCCGCGCTGGAGTGGGCGCAGCGGGAGACGTTCGATCTCGCCCTGATCGATCTGGAGATGCCGGAGACGGACGGATTCACCGTGGCGCGCGCGATGCGGGCGCCCGGCTCGAAAGCGCGGGGCTGCCGGCTCGTCGCGATTTCCGCGCATGCCGAGGACGAAATGTGGGCCCGGTGCGCCGAGGCCGGTTTCGACGGCTACCTCGCCAAGCCCATCGACCGGAAGCGCCTCGCCGACGTGCTGCAAAACCGGGCGACGCCG
>JACCDS010028707.1_pt1 | contig 15296 bp, 14 predicted proteins | sample 7446441 | NCBI WGS metagenome assembly JACCDS01 (sample SAMN15323445, study PRJNA562643) | freshwater metagenome | isolation source: river surface water | place: USA:Blue River Watershed | collected 2017-08-17 | reverse complement strand
CCTTGTCCCCAGTCTTGACGTTGTTCAGAACACTCGGGTCCTTGGCGGTGAAGACCATGGTCATGCCGGGCATGTCCATATGCTTGATCTCACCGTGCTTGATCGTGATCTTGCCGGCTTCCTTGTCGATCTTGCGTACCTCACCGGCGGTCATGCTAGGCGCTGCCACCATGCCCATTTTTCCGTGGTCCATGTTCATTTGGGCAAACACGGAGGGGGCCGAAAAGACCGTAAAGGCCAGTGCGGATGCGCTCAGAATCAGTTGCAGTTTCATCGTGACTCCTTTTCGTTGATTCGCTATGACGTTGATATGAAACGGTTTATTTGGAAGCTACCTTGACCTTGCCCACCATGCCAGCTTCGTAGTGGCCAGGCAGCAGGCAGGCAAAGTCGAATTCACCCGCACGGTTGAACGTCCAAACAATCTCTCCTTTTTTTCCAGGTGCCACATGGGTCATGTAAGGCTCATCGTGTTCCATGTTGGGGAATTTCTTCATCAGCGCGGCGTGCTCGTCTAGCTCCTTCTTCGTGCCGAGGACGAACTCGTGCATGACCTGACCAGCATTGACCACCACGAACCGCACCGTTTCGCCCAATTTGACATCGATGCGATCAGGCGTGAAGCGCATGTTGTCGGTCATTCGCACCTCGATGGTACGTGCTGCCTTAGAAGGGCGAGCACCGATTCCCCAGTCCTTTTGCTCCAGCTTCATTTGCCCCGCAGGTTTGGCGTGGTGCTGGTCGCCGTGGGCCCAGATGGGGCTGGCCGCTGCAAGCGCAAACGCCATAACCATGGCCTTGATGCCATTCACATGACTAATCTTCATCGAAAACTCCTTCGTTTGAACGCAAAAAATTGAGACGCCAGCAAACAGATCAGTGCCCGCTGTGGGACTGAGGCTTGCGAACTTTGACTTCCGTCGGTTGCTTCGGGGTCTGGACACGAGGCATGGATTGGCCACCTTCGGCCTTGAACCGTGCTGGCTCACTGAGCGGGCCTTCATACTCGTGAGCCACCGTGCCCTCTGGATGCTTGAACCAGCCCGGATCTTTGTAGTCGCCGGGCTTCTGATCGCGCCGCACCTTGAGTACGCTGAACATCCCGCCCATCTCCACCGATCCGAAAGGACCTTCACCGGTCATCATGGGTGCCGTGTTGTCCGGCAGAGGCATCTCCATCTCCGTCATGTCCGCCATGCCACGCTCGCCCATGACCATGTAGTCCGGGATCAGGTTGTTGATCTTCTTGGAAAGACCGCGGTGGTCCACGCCGATCAGCGTCGGCAGGTCATGGCCCATCGCATTCATGGTGTGGTGGCTCTTGTGGCAGTGGAAGGCCCAGTCGCCCTCCTCATCCGCGAGGAACTCAATCTGACGCATCTGGCCAACGGCAACATCGGTGGTTACCTCATACCAGCGTGTGCTCTTGGGAGTGGGGCCACCATCCGTGCCGGTAACCAGGAACTCATGCCCATGCAGGTGGATGGGGTGATTGGTCATCGTCAGATTACCAAACCGGATCCGGACCTTGTCGTTCAGGCGGACATTCAACGAGTCGATACCTGGAAAGATACGGCTGTTCCAGGACCACAGGTTGAAGTCCAGCATGGTCATGATCTTGGGGGTGTAGCTCCCCGGGTCGATGTCGTAGGCGTTGAGCAGGAAGCAGAAGTCCCTTTGCACCTCGTCAATCAGCGGGTTCTTGGCCTTGGGATGGGTCACCCAGAAGCCCATCATGCCCATGGCCATCTGGGTCATCTCATCAGCGTGCGGGTGGTACATGAAAGTGCCCGGCCGGCGCGCCACGAACTCATAGACGAAGGTCTTGCCCGACGGAATCGCTGGCTGGTTCAGACCGGCAACGCCATCCATGCCATTGGGCAATCGCTGACCATGCCAGTGGATGCTGGTGTGCTCCGGCAGCTTGTTGGTCACGAAGATGCGTACCCGGTCGCCCTCGACCACCTCGATCGTCGGTCCCGGACTTTGGCCGTTGTAGCCCCATAGGTGGGCCTTGAAGCCAGGTGCCATCTCGCGTACCACCGGTTCGGCCACCAAGTGGAACTCCTTGACGCCCTGGTTCATGCGCCAGGGCAAAGTCCAGCCGTTGAGCGTGACCACCGGGTTGTAAGGGCGGCCGCTGTCGGGAACCAAAGGAGCCATGGTGTCCGGGCTGGTCTGCATGACCGGCTCGGGCAGGGCGGCCATGGCAACGCGGCTGACCGAGGCGGCCGCCACAGCGCCGCCAGCGATACCTGCAAACTTGAAAAAATCTCTTCTGGATGTCATTGCGGATTCCTTGGAAATCAATGAGGGGCTGCCGCGGCTGCGGGGGCTGCCGCAGCTGCCAACGGCATATTGGTCGGGCGCCCAATCAGGGAGGCCTGCAGTGCCGCGTCAGCCAGCCAGAACTGCTGCTCCGTGTTGATGGCGGCGATAACCGTGCTGACCTGGTCACGCGCATCGGCTAACAGCTCGAAAACGCCGATGATCATTCCGTTGTAGCGCAGTTGGTTCTCATCCGATATCACCTTACGCAGCGGGACCACCTCATCGCGCTGATGACGCGCCACGTCATAAGCTGTGCGGTAGGCCGAATAGCTCTCACGCAGGCTTGATCCGGCCGTACGCACCGTGGCTTCGAGCTGATTGGCTGCAGCCAGCGTACGAGCACTCATCGCATCACGCTGCATGCCACCCCAGTCAAAAATCGGTAAGCGGACCCCGATTTCATAACCACGAGCAACTGAGCGACTCCCGCTTGCGCTGTCGGTGTCGGTGTTGCGCATCGCCGTGAGTTCAATGTCTGTGAAACTGGTAACAGTGGTCAAGCCCTGGGAACGGGCATAGGCCTCATAGTTCGACAATGCCAGCCGGATATCTAGCCGGTTGCGCGTGGCGTGTGCACCAGCAGTCTGGGGATCCATCGCCTGTTTGGGCAGATCGGGAAGACGCTCGGGCAGCTTGAGGTCGTTTGCCTGTGCTTCATCCAGGCCGAGGCGGCGCACCAATTCCTCGCGTGTCGCCGTAGCCTGATGGTTGGCCGTTGCCAGTCGCGTTGCGGCATCAGCATAAAACGCCTGTTCGCGGGCACGGCTGATGCGGCTGAAGTTGCCAGCGGCCTGCATCCGACGCGCGATTTCTGCTGTCGCCTCTGCGCTCTCGTACACCTGGCGGGCGTACCGAAGGGTCTGCTGGGCTGCAACCGCACGCACCCAAGCCTGACGGACCTGTGTGACCTGATCGACAACGTCGCTGGTCAAACGCAGCTGAGATTGCTCGATACGGTAGCGGGAGATACCCTGGCGCGCAGGAAGCGTCAGCAGATCCAAGAGGCCAAACGACAGAGAACGTCCGATCTCAAGCTCGTCGCCCGCGACCATGCGTTCATAGCTGAAAAAGGGATTGGCGATACGGCCAACCTGAGCCGCGGCGGCCGATTCCGCCCAGCCCTGAGCAAGCAGGGCTTGAAGAGACGGGCTATTAACCAGTGCCAGTTGGACTGCTTCACGCTGACCCAGCGGCTGGGCAAGGATGGCTTGGGCCGCCTCGGCCCGCTCCTTGCGTTCCTGCTCCGTGCGCGAAAGTGTCAGCTTCTTCTCGGTGAAGCTGCTAGCCTCTTCATTCACACGATCGACGTTCTGCTCCAGGCTGACGCTAGCGCAGCCCGAAAGAACTGCCAGAGCTACGGCCGATACCGTGAGCTTGGCACCGCGAGATATCAGGGTGCGTCTCATGGCTTGGATCCTCCGTGATGCCCTTCATGGGCCGGGGCTGCAGGTGCTCCGGCCTTGGCTGGCTCTGTTGTTCTGGCTTCCCTGGCATAGGTACGCCAGCCACCGATACGGCCGACGGTGTCGTTGGCATCCTGCCAAGACTGGACCGGCTGGTCCGTATAGGCCTGATAGCCGTTCAAGGGTGAGGTGTAGCTAAGCCGGGTCGGAGATTCCTGCGGCTTCTGCTCAGCCGTGGTCTGCGCCATGGCTGAGCTGGCAAGCAAAGCCATGGTCCAGGGAAGCATTTTCCCGACAGACAGACTATGGGTAGGGATGGTCATGAATTCCTCTTGTATTGAGACGTTGATCTCAGGGAGGATTCTGTAAATTTGAGGCCGTCAGCAAGCTGACTTCAAGATTACATTTCTGTAATCTCGCTGACAGTGACCCGAAACCCGTCAAACTGTCGCTCAGTAGACTGTGGAGTGCATGTGTGAAGATATTGATCGTTGAAGACGAGCACAAAACCGGGGAGTACTTGCGCCAGGGTCTGGGGGAAGCCGGTTTCGTGGTCGATCTGGCACGAGATGGAACGGATGGGCTGCATCAGGCGCTCCAGGAGTCCTACGATCTGGTCATTCTTGATGTCATGTTGCCTGGCTTAGATGGCTGGCAAGTCCTGCAGGGCATACGCAAGCGCGGCTTGCAGATGCCGGTGCTGTTTCTGACGGCGCGCGATCAGATCGAAGACCGTGTCAAAGGCCTGGAGCTTGGTGCCGACGACTATCTGGTCAAACCCTTTTCCTTTGCCGAGTTGCTCGCCCGGGTGCGGACCATCCTGCGGCGCGGGCGCAGTGGTACAGAACCGACCTCGCTGCTGGTGGCCGACCTGGAGCTGGATCTGCTGCGCCGCCGCGTCACCCGGGGTGGTCGAAAAATCGATCTGACAGCCAAAGAATTCGGTTTGCTGGAGCTGCTGATGCGGCGCCGGGGTGAGGTCCTGCCGCGCTCCCTGATCGCCTCCCAGGTGTGGGACATGAATTTCGATGGAGATACCAATGTGATCGAGGTGGCCATGCGACGGCTGCGGGTCAAGATCGACGAGGGCCGAGAGGTCAAGCTCATACAGACTGTGCGAGGCATGGGCTATGTTCTGGAAGCTCCGGAGGAGTCCTGAATGCTTCGATCCCTGTCGCTGACTTCTCGTCTTACCCTGTTCTTCACGTTGCTCTCGGCAGCGATTCTCTTGGGCTTGGGCGCAATCTTTCTGGTGGCGTCCGAGCGTCATTTCATCGTCCTGGACGACATCGTCCTGCAAGATAAGCAGCGCCTGGTTGGCGAGCTGCTTGACAAGTCCATCTCGGAGCAAGAAGCACAGGTACGTTTGAAGGAAGCGTTGGACCATCACCAAGGTCTCTATGTGCTACTCAGAGATGCACAAGGTCAGGCCTTTTTCCAATCAGACGATTTCAACCTGCCCGACGCTGCCGTACTGCCCGAGCCCGGTAACGCCCCGAAATCCCTGCACTGGACCAGTCACGGCCGCGGTTACCACGGGCTGGCCCAGTGGTGGGAGACTCATCGCGGAGGACCGACCCGCATGCTCATCCTGGTTGCCATCGATACCGAGCACCACACCCATTTCATGGCACAGCTGCAGAACACCCTGGTGTTATATGCCGTCCTGGCTACCTTGGTCAGCGGGTTTGCCGGCTGGTTCGCGGCGCACCAGGGCATGGCTCCGCTGCGCGCCATGAAATCCCGAGCTTCCGTCGTCAGTGGCCAGCAACTCAATCCTCGTATGCCGGTTGAAGCTGTACCCGTCGAGATGGCGGACTTGGCCAATGAACTCAACCGCATGCTGGATCGGCTGCAGCAGGACTTTCAGCGGCTGTCCGATTTCTCATCTGATCTGGCACATGAGCTGCGCACGCCTATCAGCAATCTCCTGACGCAGACTCAGGTGGCGCTGTCCAACCGGCGCGATGCCGACACCTACCGGGACATCCTCGCATCCAACGCCGAGGAGTTCCAGCGCCTGGCGCGCATGGTGTCCGACATGTTGTTTCTGGCCAAGACCGAAGGGGGGATACAGCTTCCCAGCAAAGAGCTTTTCTCTGCTGCCCAGGAAGCGCAGGCTCTACTGGACTTTTACGAGGCCGTGGCCGATGAAAAAAGCATCCATATGAGCTTGCACGGCGGCAGCGACATCCTGGGTGACCGGCTGATGTTTCGTCGAGCGGTGAGTAACTTGTTATCTAACGCACTACGGCATACGAATACAGCTGGCGAGGTCTGCATCGAGATCAGCGACACCGAAGTAGCGACCAAGGTTACCGTCGAAAACACGGGCGAGGAGATCGATCCGAAAATCATGCCCCGGCTGTTCGACCGCTTCTATCGAGCAGATCCTTCCAGGGCACAGCCGGACTCAGAGGGCGCTGGGCTCGGCCTTGCCATCACGCGAGCCATCGTAGAGGCGCACGGGGGCAGGATCGAAGTTGCATCCGCTCAGGGCCGCACCAGATTTACTCTGGCTTTCATCAAAGTACGCCAGACATAAGCGCAGACCAGCATCATCTTTGCTCGCTCAACGGTGCTGCAGACCTGACGCAAATGTAATCGCCGGCACATCTTCATGTCAGGGCCGATCGACAGAATACAGGACGTGCATTCGCACAAGGTGCATCAAGTAACAGTGCACCTGTATTCAATAAAGGATCTTATATGAACACCCGCATCATCTCTCTCTTCGCCGCCATCGTGCTCAGTGCGCTGGCATCGAGCGCTTTTGCCTCCGACTCGCTGGCAAACAATGTCGACAAGACCTACCGTCTCAAAGACGGCGGCACTGTGTTCGTTTTCAAGGACGGAAAACTTGCCATGGCCGACAAATTCGACCGGGCCATTCATGTCTCCAATGGGCAAGTCGTGGAGACGGCTGATGGTCAGAAGATCTCCATGACCAGCAGCGAGAGTGCCCGCCTGGACTTCCTGCAGCGGCAAGGCCACGAGAACTGAAGCGCCACTTGGGCAAGCCAAGTTTGAGGGAATGCTTCTCCCTCTTAGCCCTGGACCCCACGGGTCTTGACGATGATCCAGTGATCTCGCCAAGACCCGTGACATTTTCACCATCAGGGACAGTCACCCTATCGATCAGTTCCCAGTGGTACATGGCAGGCTAAGGCCTATGGCGACGCCTTCTTTGCCTGTTGCGCATCTTGCGCCGGTGCCGATCTGCAAACATCTGATAAATGCAGTAGGCAGCGATCAGCGCCAGCACAGAGAGGATGGCAATTCGGAAGAACGTCACAAAGGGCGATGACATCTGAGTCCCCTGGACTTCAAAGGTGTCCGACACAACGCATCAGCAAACTCCGGCACTCATGGCAAGCTCCTTTTCATAGGCTACAGGGTCTGAATCAGGCACTGAAGCCTGTCGGGGTGAACTTCACTCCAACAAACTCCAGTGACCTGCATGGATGCCGTCTTATGGCAGGACGAACCTGACCGTCACGGTCTTGCCAGCCTGCTTGACCACAGCCACCGCCTTGGTGCCTTTGGTGACCTTGAAATCTCCGGCCGCACCTAGCCATTCACCCTGCGGCGTGAGTGCCACTTCCTGTTTGTCCGCTCCATTGAGCAAGGTCAGTGTGGCTGTCGCGTTGCTCACGTCGACCTTTTTGCCGTGATCACGCAGGTAAAGGTGCAGCTTGTCCTTCTGTGCCACCAGTTCAAAGTCGATGTCGCGGGCTTCGGCGACCACGCCGCCATACAAGGGTTTGTCGGCGTGGCTGTGGGGGCCCGCAGCATACGCCACGGTGCCCGAGAAAAGCGCAAGCGCTGTGATGGTTGCTAGTAACTTCATGGAACTTCCTTTCGTTGAGGTAGGACTGCAGAGGGAAACTTGTTTTGCACGGGTTCAGAACGCCTCGGCATTGCGGTCGTCGAGCAAGCGCTCGGCATCCTTGCGGCCGAAGAGCCAGAACATGACGGGAGTCAGGTAAGTGTCGAGGAGGGTGGAGCTGATCAGGCCCGAGAAGATGACCACCGCCACGGGGTGCAGGATCTCGGTACCCGGGCGCTCGGCTTCGAACAGCAGGGGCGCCAATGCAAAAGCCGTGACCAGTGCCGTCATCAATACCGGGCTGAGTCGCTCCATCGAACCGCGCAGGATCATCTTGTGATCGAAACTTTCACCCTCTCTACGCATGAGGTTCAGGTAGTGACTGACCTTCAGAATGCCGTTGCGCACCGAGATGCCCGCCAACGTGATGAAGCCCACCAGCGCTGCCACCGAAAGCGGTTGCCCGGAAATCCACAGGCCCAGCACAGCGCCCACCAGTGCCAGCGGGATATTGCCCATGATCAATGCGGACAGGATGACTGACTTGTAGCGGCTGTACAGCACGACGAACATCAGCACCAGCGAGACGATGGACAACAAGCCGACAAGACGTGAGGCTTCCTCCTGCGCCTGGAACTGCCCCCCCAGGGTGATGAAATAACCCTCGGGCAACCGGGTTTCAGCGACGACCCGGCGGATGTCTGTCACGATGTCCGAGAGGGCCCGGCCCTGCGCGTTGGCCGAGAGCACGATACGCCGCTTGCCATCGTCGCGACTGATCTGGTTGGGGCCGTCGGCGTCCTCGATGGTCGCGATGCGTGACAGAGGGACCCGTCCAGAGGGTGTCTCCAGCAAGATGTTGCCCAGGCCCTCGACCGAACGCGCGGATTCGGGCAGGCGCACGACCAGGGCAAATCGACGGCTGCCCTCGACGATCTGGGTGATCTTTTCTCCTTCGACCAGGCTTTGCAGGGTGCTCAGGATCTGCGGCGTTGGCACGCCGTACTGCGCCGCAGCCGCGTAATCCACCCGGACCTTGATCTGCGGCGCCAGCACCTGCTTCTCAATTTCCAGGTCGGCGATGCCGGGGATGGCCGCCAGCCGGCCACGCAGCACATCGGCCTGCCCACGCAGCGTGTCCAGGTCGTCGCCAAAGATCTTGATGGCAATCTGGGAACGTACACCCGAGAGCATGTGGTCGATGCGGTGCGAGATCGGCTGGCCGATGGATATGGCTGCTGGCAGGTTGACCAGACGCGAGCGGATGTCGGCGGAGATCTCGCCCATGGTGCGTTTCAGCTCACCGGCAGGGAGCAGACCCACGTCGAGCTCGCTGACGTGCACCCCTTCGGCGTGTTCATCCAGTTCGGCGCGACCACTGCGTCGGCCGACATGGACGACCTCAGGCACCTGCTTGACCAGCGTCTCGGCCTGCTGCGCCAAGGCGGAAGATTCGGACAGGGTCACACCCGGGTTGAGCCGCAGCCCGATCAGCAGCGTCCCCTCGTTGAAAGGTGGCAGGAAGGTCTTGGGGAAAAATGGCACTGCGACCAATGAAACCAGCACCGCCACGGCCGCCGTGATCAGCGCCGCCCGAGGCCGGTTCAGCACGGCTTGCAGACTGCTATGGTACTTGCGCTTGAGCCAGGCCAGCAGACGGGTGTCCCCATGGTCCAGGGACTTCATGCGCGGCAGCAGGTAGAAGGACAGCACCGGCGTGACCGTCACCGAGACCACCAGCGAGGCCAGTGTGGAGACGATGAAGGCGATGCCCAGCGGCACAAAAAGGCGTCCCTCCATACCCGGCAGCGCAAACAAGGGCAGGAAGACCAGCACGATGATGACCGTGGCGTACAGGATGGCCGAGCGCACTTCCATGGTGGCGGCCCCTACCAGCTCCAGGGGGTGCAGGCGATGGTCAGGGTGTTGAGCGCGATCCACCTTAAGACGGCGCAGCACGTTCTCTACCCCCACCACGGCATCGTCGACCAGTCCCCCGATGGCGATGGCCAGGCCACCCAGCGTCATGGTGTTGATGGACAAGCCGAAGTAGCGGAACACGAGGGCCGTCACGAAGATCGACACCGGGATGGCGGTCAGAGCGATGATGGTCGGTCGCAGTGTGCCCAGGAAAAAGAAAAGGATCAGCGCTACAAAAACAGAAGCGCCGATCAATTTGCCCTGCAAGGTCGTGATCGAGGACTCGATGAAGCTGGCTTGCCGGAACGTCACTTTCGGGCTGTCCATCCCGGCTGGCAGGGAGCGCTGCATGGCTTCCAGCGCCGACTCGATGGAACGGGTCAGCGAGATGGTGTCAGCCGCTGGCTGTTTCTGCACGCCCAGGATCACGGCTGGTTTGCCTTCAAAGCCGGCATCGCCGCGTTTGATGGCCGGAGCGAAGGTCACATCGGCCAGCTGGCGCAGCAGGATGGGCTGACCGTTGCGGGCGGTGAGCGCCAGGTTTTTCAGATCATCCAGGCGTGACGTGCGGCCCAGATTGCGGATCAGGTACTCGCGGCCGTTGAGTTCCAGGAAGCCGCCCGAGGTGTTGGAGGAATAACCCTTGAGCGCGGTCTCCAACTGCTCGTGCGTGATGCCGAGCTCCCCCATGCGGCTGGTGTTGGGCTGGACCTGGAACTGGCGCACCTCCCCCCCGATGGGGATGACCTGCGCCACCCCGGGGATGGCCATGAGACGGGGGCGCAGCACCCAGTCGGCGTACTCCCTCACCTGCATGGGGGAGATCTTGCTCGTGTCGATCGGGATCGCGATCTGCATGATCTCGCCCATGATGGAGCTGATGGGCCCCATGCGTGGGGTCACGCCGGGGGGCAGGCCTTCCTCCATGGCAGAAAGCCGTTCCGACACCATCTGCCGGGCCCGGAAGATGTCCGTGCTCCAGTCGAAAGTGACGTAGATGAAGGACAGGCCCGCACTGGAGACGGATCGCACGCTCTCCACACCCGGCAGACCATTCATGGTCGTCTCCAAGGGGAAGGTGATGAGCTGTTCCACCTCTTCTGCAGCCATGCCACCGGCCTCGGTCATGATGGTGACCGTGGGTTTGTTGAGGTCAGGGAACACATCCACGGGGGTGCGTGAGAGCGTGAACGCGCCATAGGCCATGAGGACCAGGCTGGCGATGATCACCAGCAGCCGGTTGCCCAGACTGTTATCGAGAAGCCACTTGAACATGATGCGGGGCTCCCGGTCAGCGGATCTGGTTGATCAGGGCGGCAGCTTGGGTAGCCACCCGGTCGCCGGCCTGCAGGCCGGAGGTGATGGCCACGGAGGCACCATCCAGCGGCTCGACGGTGACCACGCGTGGCTCGAACTGCTCCGGGGCCTTCTTGACCCAGACCACAGACTGGTTGGCGGGGTTTTTCATGAGCGAGGCGGCGGGGACACGCAGGCCACTGACGCGTGTCGCGGTCTGGACGTAGACCTTCACGGGCTGGCCCACGGCCAGGCTGGAAAGCGCTGTGCCTTCACCCCGGAACAGCATGGGCAGCGCCTGCTCGCGCAAGCTGCGGGCCGCGCCGACAAAGTTCAGGCGTATCGATTGCGTCCCGATGGCCACGCTGGCGCCCGCCACATTACGGGCCACCTCGGCGTCGTAGGCCAGGGCTTCGATACGCAAACGGGCGGGGTTGATGACCTCGAAGACCAGTTCGCGGGCATCCACGACCTGGCCCGCAACGACGTGGCTGGATGCAATCACGCCGGACACCGGGGCCAACAGTGCGTCGCGATTGCTCAGGCCCGCGCCCACGGCGACCACACGCTCGCCAAGGCTGCTGACTTCACTCTCGGCCGCTTCCAGTTCCTTGCGCGGCACCGTGTCTGCGAGCTCCTGCAGACGGGCCAGGCGCTTTTCTGCAAGGCTTTTGGCTGCGCGCAGTTCAGCCAGCTGGGCCGACTGGTTGGAACGCTCGATTTGTCCTGACGATGGAAGCACATAGGCCAGTACCTGACCTTTGCGAACGCTCTGACCCACATTCGGCAGTCCTTGCGGGCCGGGCTCGATACGGCCTGCAACCATGGCCTGGACCTTGCCACCGGCATTGGGATCCATCACCACCTTGCCAGCCAACTCGATTGAGCGGGGCAGCTCGGCGACACTGACGGTGGTGGTACGCACGTTCAACTGCCGCTGGGCTGGCTTGGGCAGGAAGACGCTGCCATCCGGCAGACGTTTGGGACCGTTGCCGCTGACGGCTGCAGGAGCATCACCATGGTCATGTCCTTCGCCAGCCCATGTCGTGGTTGGGCTGCTGGCGAGCAAAGCCAGGGTGGTGAACGCGGAAATGAAATTCAGGTAATGGTTTTTCATGCTGCACCTCCCAGGAAAGGATGACGACGGCCGAAGCGGCGACGCAGGCCCCAGACGATCAGGACCAGAACCACGAGAGCCAGGCCGGCATAAGGCAACCAGGCGAGGAGCCCGGTCTGAGCATGGCTGTGTTCGTCCTCGTGCAGATCCAACTCACCTGCGAGCAAATCGGTTTCACGGGTGGTGACCACGGTGGCCATGACTGCGTGCTGTCCAGGGGGCAGTTCCTGGGCTAGGGTGGCGACAAACTCGCCGACGCCCTGGGCCTGGACGGGAATCTTCTGCCCAGCCAGTTCGAGTTCCAGACGCGCGTCGGGTACCGGGCTGTTGTCCTCGCTACGGTCCAGGTACAGCGTGAGCTGCTTGCCCTGCAGGATGCCCACCAGCTCGAAGCTCTCGGACACCGCCGTAAAACGCGGTGAGGCAGCGCCTCCTGACATGGCAGGGGCATCGCCGTGGTCGTGGCCGGGGCCAGCCCAGCTGGATGGGGTGATGCCCAGTGTGAGGACCGTGAGGCCCAGGGCAAGAAGTTGTTGGAGTCGTTTCATGGTTGTTTCCGTTTCACTGGGGGCTTTGCTGGGGCAGCAGGCCCAGGGCTTGGCGCAGGGCCGAGATGGTGGCGGCAAGTTCGACACGGGAGCGGGCAGCCTGCCGTTCGGCGGCGGTGGTCTCCAGCTCGATGCGAAGGCGTGTGGGAAGGTCGGTCTCGCCAGCGCGGAAAGACTTCTCGAAGAAAGCGCGTGATTCACGTGCCAGCTGGGCCCGTCGCTCAGCCGCCGTGAGTTGTGTCCGGGCCGATTCCAGGCGGACCTGGACGCTGTCCAGCGTGGCCTGGATGCGGGCCTGTTCCAGGGCAAGTTGCGTTTCGGCTTCAATGGCCTGGGCCTGGGCGGACGCAATGCTGGCGCGATTGCGGCTGTCTGAACCGAAGGGGATACGCACGCCGACCGTGACGCTTTGCTGGTAGTTTTCACCGGATACACCGCGATCCCGGCTGGTGGCCAGCATCAGCTCAGGTGTGGCCCGAGTCCTGGCCTGGGCCAGCTCTGCTGACCTGCGAGCAATCTCGGCGCGGTTGAGCAGTTCCACCACTGCGGGGTGCCGATCACCCAGAGCAGCTGCGTCACGCACCGGCTCCGGCACCGGTTCGGCAGGCAAGGCGTCGGGCTGTGCCGTGCTATCTGCGGGCAAGGCCAAACCGCTCAGAGCGCGCAGGCGCTGACCTGCCGCCGCCAGCGCACTGGCGGCCTCGGCCAGCTCGGCTTCCGAACCGGCTTGCGCACCTTCGGCCTGATGTTGGTCGGCCCGGGCCAAATCACCGGCCCGTACACGTCGGCTGACATCGGCCGTGAGTTGCTGGGCATTGAGCAGTCGCTCGCGCGCCAATACAAATCCAATCCGGGCCAATTGCCACGACCAGTAGGCTTCACGCACCTCGGCAGCCGTCTGCAGCTGCGCCAGCAGAGTGCTGCTTGCGGTCGCCTGTTGTTCGGCCTCCGCGACGGCCATGCTGCGGGAACGCTCGTTCGGAAGCCAAAGCGGGATGGCAACACCCGCCGTGTATTCACGACGACCCAGGTTGTTGTTCATCTGGTCGGTCTGGCCCGATAGCTCCAGGGCGACGGGCTCCGCCGTCCAACTGGCTGCCGCTTCCTTGCGCGCTGCGGCAGCAGCCTGGCGGGCCTGCAGCGACTTGGCTTCAGGCTGGCGCTGCCAGGCGGCATCAAACACCTCGGTCAGTGTGAGGACCGGGGTGTTGGCTGATGCCATGGGTGGCGCCAGACGAAAACCGGGTTGTGGTGGCGTAGCTGCCGAGTTGGGGGCCTGGGCAGGGCCGGGGATGGCTGGCGGCGGCTTGAGCTGAGCCCAGGCACTGCCGAAGCTCCAGCCCAGCACGGCCAAGCCTATGCAAAAAATTCGTTCGATTCGCGGCATGCGATTCTCCAATGTGTGAAAGACATTTGGGGAATCGGCGAGGTGCGATCTGGGATCGCTACGGAAAGACCGAACGCATCAGCGATGCGCTGGGTCAGAGAGGGGACAAAAGTGCCTACCTCGCCGATCAGGCAAGGTGAGCCCAGTTGGGTCGATCAGGGAGAGTGGGCGGAGGTGAAGAAAGCAGGGCCTGTTCACCGACATGCATGTCGGCCGCCGAATAGAGCACCGGCATCACCTGGGATGCATGCAATGCCGTTGCACAGCCCGCATGGCAGACCGGACAATCGGCATCAACCGCCCCCAGGGTTTTGGGGCCGCTGTCATCCTTGGACTTCTCATCCGCGTGGTGCTGATGCTCATGATGACCGAAGTGCTGGGCCGCTGCACCAGTTTCGTGCTGGCAATACACGCTCACTGCCGCCCAGCTGAGTTGCAGCGGGAGCAGGGCCAGCAGAAGGATAGGGAGCCAGCGTCGCATGAACAGCATTCTAGCGGGCTTGACCGAAACCTTGAACACAGCCCCTTTGGAGGCCGGGGAAAGCACAGAGGCGGGCGGCCTCAGTTTCGAGCGCATCCGGACAACATTGCGGTTGATCTGATGCCGGATGACGTTGATAAAAAACCATTTCTTCCAGCCCGAGACGTTGGTGCCATGCACCCGATAGAAATCATCCGGGTTCTGATAGACGCCCAGGTCCTGGTTGATGCCTTCGCTCTGGATATAGGTGTCGGTTCCGCGCCATGAAACTGGCGGGTCCGCCAGATTGCCCGCCTGGCTCAACAGCCTATCGGCGAGTTCCTGCCGCACCGCTGGAAGCTCTCATGTGGGTAGTGGGGCTTGGTGTCTCTCCATGGCGGCGATAAGCGGACAACGAACGTTTCGTTTGCCAGCGCCGCATAGAAGAATCAACCCGGAGAGCGCGGCTTCCATCCGCTGAAGATCCGCGAGCTTGAGCCTGACTTCGGCCAGCTTTACCTCCGCCTTCACCCGGGCTTGAGCACAACTCGCCCCATCCTCAAGTTGAAGCAACTGCGCGGTCTCGTCCAAGCTGAAGCCCAGCCGCTTCGCTGACTTGATGAAGTTGAGTCGCGACTGGTCGGTCGGGCCATAACGTCGAATGCTGCCCACAGGTCGATCTGGCTCCGGCATCAGACCCTTGCGCTGATAGAACCGTATGGTCTCGACATTGACGCCGGCCACCTTGGCGAGGTCCCCAATGGTCATGCCAGGGTCATTCAGTGAATGTGAAGGGGTATTGCTCATGATGCTTGACTCTGTACTTTGGTACGGAAGTAAGCTTATCCCATGTCAACAAGTTCTACCGATAACCCGGACCAGGCAACTGGTGGCGGCAAGGCCCTGATCGCTGGCGGTGTGTCTGCGCTACTTGCGTCGGCCTGCTGCCTGGGTCCCTTGGTGCTGATCATGCTGGGTATCTCCGGGGCCTGGATCGGCTCTCTG
>JACCDS010334691.1_pt1 | contig 15298 bp, 8 predicted proteins | sample 7446441 | NCBI WGS metagenome assembly JACCDS01 (sample SAMN15323445, study PRJNA562643) | freshwater metagenome | isolation source: river surface water | place: USA:Blue River Watershed | collected 2017-08-17 | reverse complement strand
GGCAGCGCCAGGGTCAGGCGGCCGCCGGCGCCCACCACGGCGCGCGCCGGCGTGCCGTCGAGGCCGTACACGCCCTCGAGCACGGTGCCCGCCGGCCAGCCCGTGGCCACCGCGGGCAGCAGCGCGGCGTGCTCGGCGGTGTTCAGCACCACCAGCGCGCGGCGGCGCTGGCCGGCTTCGGTGTGCTCCATGGCCCAGGCGATGGCGCCCGGCGTGGCGCGCTCGGCGTGCAGCACCCGCGGCGTGCCGCGCGTGAAGACGCGGTCGCCGCGTCGCAGCGCGGCCATGGCCGCGATGTCGCGGTACAGCGGCGCCGTGGTGTCGAAGCGGTCTTGCCCGCCCGACCCCCAGCCGGCCGCGAACATGCTGGCACGCGGCTCGGTGAAGCCCTGCTCGGTGCCGTAGTACAGCACCGGCACGCCGGGCAGCGTCATCATCGCCAGCAGCGCCTGCCGCAAGCCGGGCACCGTGCCACCCTTGAGGAAGCGGTCGACGTCGTGGTTGTCCACGAAGGTGGGCATGAGATGCGGCCGCGCGTGCAGCGCCATCGTCTGCCGGATGCGGTGCGCCAGCTCGGCCGGCGGCCGGCCGCGCGCGAACACGTCGCCAAAGGCGCCGTACAGCGGGAAGTTCAGCATGCCCGGCATCAGCGGGCCCTGGGCATCGCGCAGCCAGCGGTCGATCTTCTTCGCCTGCTCGTCGCGGAAGGGCTTGTCGATGCCGAAGCCCTCGCCGAAGGTGAAGAAGCCCTCGCGTCCGGTGGCGCGCGCCACCCGCTCGATGCCGGGTGCGGCGGGGTCGGTCGAGCGCAGGAAGTCGCGGAAGAACGCCGGCGGCACGTAGAACGCCGTGTCGACGCGGAAGGCATCCACGCCCACCTCGCGCACCCAGAAGCCGTAACTGTCGCGCAGCGCGCGGCGCACGGCGGCGTTCTCGGTGTTGAGGTCGTCCAGGCCCGACATCTGGAAGTTCGCCTCCTGCTCGGGGTCGGTGTAGTCGGCGACGTCGGGCGTCCAGTGGTACACGGCCTCGGCGCGCTGCGCGGGGTCGCGCGGATCGTTGCGGTCGAAGGGCGGCTGCGTGGGGCGCGGCACGGGCGGTGTGCGGTCGTGTGCCTCCCAGCCGCGCCAGGCGCGCCCGGGGTCGTCGGCGCGCCAGCGCGTGCCGTAGCTGAAGAAGTTGCCGGTGTGGTTGAGCACGATGTCCTGCACCAGAACCAGGCCCTGGCGGTGCAGCGCGTCGCTGAGCGCCTTGTAGTCGTCGAGCGTGCCCAGGTGCGGATCCACCTGCTTGAAGTGCTGCGCCCAGTAGCCGTGGTAGCCGCTGTAGGCGCCGTCGGGGCTGAGCCACTGGTTGGCCACCGGCGGCGTGATCCACAGCGCCGTGGCGCCGAGGCCGCGGATGTAGTCGAGCCGCTGCACGAGGCCGCGGAAGTCGCCGCCCTGGTAGCGCGTCTTGTCGCCGGGCCGGTACTCGCCGGCGCCCTGGTCGTTGTTGGCCGGGTCGCCGTCGGCAAAACGGTCGGTCATCACGAAGTACAGGATCTGCTCGCGCCAGTCGGGCGAGGGCCGGTGCAACAGCGGTTCCGCCGCCGCCGAACCCGCGGCCAGGGCCAACAGGCCCCAGACCCCGCGACGATGTAGTTTGGCTACAAAACAGCGTTTCATAAATGGATATTCCCCAACTCGGTGCACCTTCAGGTGGTCTGGAAGCCACAGATTGCGCCGCCAGATGCGCGCATTGGCACCGTAACGGCTCCTGAGACGCACCGATCTAGGGTTTCCGCAGGGGTAACCATGATCTAGTTTTGGTACAAAGTTTGGGTTCCCGACGGTTTCCAGCCCCCTGCGGCCACGTTCCGGTGCCACCCGAGTGCCGCGCGCCAGCCGCTCAACAGCACCTTCCCGAGTCTCAGGAGACACCCCATGAAGAAGTACCCGAGCGCCCGCACGAGCACCGTGCTGCTGCGCGCCACCCCGGTGGCCGCCGCGGTGGCGGCCGTGCTCGCCAGCAGCGGCGTGGCCTACGCGCAGCAGGCGCCCGCCGCCCCGGCGGCTGCCGACAACGCGACGGTCGTCACCGTCACCGGCATCCGGCGCGGCATCGAGAGTGCGATCAACGTCAAGAAGAACTCGGACCAGATCGTCGAGTCGATCTCGGCCGAGGACATCGGCAAGCTGCCCGACAGCTCCATCGCGGAGTCGATCGCGCGGCTGCCGGGCATCGCGGCGCAGCGCGTGAACGGCCGGGCCACCGAGATCAACATCCGCGGCCTCTCGGGTGACTTTGCCAACACGCTGCTCAACGGGCGCGAGCAGGTCTCCACCGGCAACAACCGCAGCGTCGAGTTCGACCAGTACCCCTCGGAGCTGACCAACTCGGTCAGCGTCTACAAGACCCCCGAGGCCTCGCTGGTGGGCCAGGGCCTGTCGGGCACGCTGAACATCGAGACGCTCAAGCCGCTGTCCCTGAGCCAGCGTGTCATCGCCGTCAACGTGCGCGGCGAGAAGAACGGCGGCGGCACGCCTTTCGAAGGCGACGGCAGCCGCTTCAGCTTCACCTACGCCGACCAGTTCGCCAACCGCACGGTGGGCGTGGCCTTCGGCGTGGCGCGTCTGAACACCAAGACCGAGAAGTCGCGCACCGAGACCTACAACTCCACCGACACCACCACCATCGCTGGCCTCAACGGCGATGCGCAGTTCCAGTTCAACCAGGGCTTCAAGTACTTCGTCGACCAGAGCGACGAAACGCGCACCGGTGCCATGGGCGTGGTGGAGTTCAAGCCCAACAAGAACCTCAGCAGCACCGTCGACTTCTTCTACTCGGAGTTCGACAAGGAAGTCATCAAGCGCGGCATCGAGCTGCAGGTCAACGACAGCTGGAAGGCCGGCGACCCCAATCGCGGCTACCAGGCACCCACGCTGACCAACGCGGTGTTCGAGAACAACCGGCTGATCAGCGGCACCTGGGGCAACGTGAACCCGCTGTCGCGCACCATCTGGGAGCCGCGCGAGGACGAGCTCAAGTCCTTCGGCTGGAACACCAAGTGGCGCTTCGCGCCCACCATGGCCGCGATGCTGGACGTCTCGAGCTCCTCGGCCAAGAGCGTGGAGCGCATCACCGAGCTCGAGGCCGGTGTGTTCGACACCGTCAACAACCGCCCGCTGCCGGGCACTGTGACGGTGGGCAACTACGGCCAGATCACCGCCTTCCAGTACAACCACGGCGACCCGTCGATCGTGCGCCTGACCGACCCCGAGAGCTGGGGTCAGAACGGCTACGACAAGGTGATCACCACCGACGACAAGATGAAGGCCGTGCGCCTGCAGCTCGAGGCGGACCTCGAAGGCCCGTTCTCGCGCGTGACGGCCGGCGTCAACCTGAACCAGCGCGACAAGACCAAGGGCGCCGGCGAGTTCCTGGTGCGCCTGCTGGGACGTGATCCCTCGGGCTTCCCGAACATCGGCGCCCCGCTGCCGGCCGGCACGGGCACGCTGGCGCTGCCGGGCTCGCCCAGCGGCACCGTGAGCTTCGACCCCCGCCCGGTGTTCAACTCGGCCTACCGCTTCGACGCCAACATCAACGGCGACATCCTCAACAAGAGCTGGGAAGTCAACGAAGAGGTGCGCACCCTGTTCGTCAAGGGTGACATCGACACCGAGTTCTTCGGCATCCCGGTGCGCGGCAACCTGGGCGTGCAGTTCATCAACACCGACCAGAGCTCGACGGCGCCGGTGGTGGACAACACCAACCAGGGCGCGTTCACGCTGCGCACGGCCGGCAAGACCTACAACGACACGCTGCCCTCACTGAACCTGTCGTTCGGCTTCAGCGGCGACCAGTATTTGCGCCTGGGCGTGGGCAAGCAGATGGCGCGCCCGCGCATGGACCAGCTGCGCGCCTTCACGCGCAGCGAGGTCAACAACGACCGCCAGTGGACGGGCAGCGGCGGCAACCCCAACCTCGACCCCTTCCGCGCCACCGCCTTCGACATCTCGTACGAGAAGTACTTCAGCGGCAACAAGGGCTACGTATCGCTGGCCGGTTTCCACAAGGACCTGGACAGCTACATCCTCGAGGTCACGATCCCGAACTTCGACTTCACCGGCTTCCCGAACCTGTCGCCGCGCACGCCCATCAGCAACACCGGCCGCTTCACGCGGCCCATCAACGGCAGCGGCGGCACCATCACGGGCGTCGAGCTGGCGGTGAACGTGCCGCTGAACCTGGTGGCCAAGCCGCTCGACGGCTTCGGCGTCATCCTCAGCTACAGCAGCACCGACAGCAAGATCAAGCCCTTCGGCGACGGCGACGTGCGGCCGCTGCCGGGCCTGTCGAAGACGGTGACGCAGCTGACCGCGTACTACGAGAAGTTCGGCTTCTCGGCGCGCGCCAGCACGCGCAAGCGCGACCCGTTCATCGCCGAGATCGAGGACTTCGGCGCCGACCGCGGCTACCGCTACGCCCGTGGCGAGACCATCACCGACCTGCAACTGGGCTACGAGGTGCAGAGCGGCATGATGAAGGGCCTGAACTTCCTGCTGCAGGTGAACAACGCCAACAACGAGCCCTATCGCGAGTACGACGGCACGTCGGCCAGCGACACCAAGCTCGACGAGTACGGCCGCACCATCCTGTTCGGCGTGTCGTACAAGTTCTGACCCCGGTTGTCGCCAACCAGGCCCCCGGCGGCAACGCCGGGGGCCTTTTTGCTGGACTCAGAATCCGCGATGGCACCGCCCACGCGGGCACCGAAGGAGCACCCACCGTGCAGGCACCCCAACACATCAAGCGCATCGTCATCTGCGGCGGTGGCACCGCCGGCTGGATGAGCGCCGCGGCCCTGGCCAAGCTGCTGGGCCCGGCCTGGGCCATCACGCTGGTGGAGAGCGAGGAGATCGGCACCGTCGGCGTGGGCGAGGCCACGATTCCGCTGATCAACGTCTACAACCAGGCGCTCGAGCTGGACGAAGACACGTTCATGCGCGAGACCTCGGCCACCTTCAAGCTCGGCATCGAGTTCGTGAACTGGGGCCGCGTGGGCGACCGCTACATCCACGGCTTCGGCCCGCTGGGCCCGGACATCGGCCTGGCCAAGTTCCACCACCACTGGCTGAGCCGCCACCCCGAGGGCCGCGCCGAGGACCTCGAGGCCTATTCGGTGAACATCGCCGCGGCGCGCGCGGGCAAGTTCATGCGCGCAAGGCCGGAGCTCGGGCGCTCGCCCATGGCCGAGATCGCGCACGCTTACCACTTCGACGCCGGCCTATACGCAGCCTTCCTGCGCCGCTACGCGGAGGCGCGCGGCGTCACAAGGCTGGAAGGCAAGATCGGCTCGGTGACCACGCGCACGCGCGACGGCTTCGTCGAGGCCATCACGCTGGAGGACGGCCGCCGCGTCGAGGGCGACCTCTTCATCGACTGCACCGGCTTCCGCGGCCTGCTGATCGAGCAGGCGCTGCGCACGGGTTACGAGGACTGGAGCCACTGGCTGCCCGTCAACCGCGCCTGGGCCGTGCCCTGCGAGAACCACTACCCGCTGCTGCCCTACACGCGGGCCACGGCGCACGGCGCGGGCTGGCAGTGGCGCATCCCGCTGCAGCACCGCATGGGCAACGGCCACGTGTTCTGCAACGACCACATCTCCGAGCAGGCCGCGGCCGACCTGCTGATGAGCAAGCTCGACGCCCCCGCGCTGGCCGAGCCGCGCATGCTGAAGTTCGTCACCGGCAAGCGGCGCAAGCTCTGGAACAAGAACGTGGTGGCGGTGGGCCTGAGCAGCGGCTTCCTGGAGCCGCTGGAGAGCACCAGCATCCACCTCATCCAGAACACCGTGGCGCGGCTGACCACGTTCTTCCCGTTTCAGCGCTTCGACGAAGCCGACATCGCCGAGTTCAACCGCCAGAGCGACTTCGAGTTCGAGCGCATCCGCGACTTCATCATCCTGCACTACAAGGCCACGGAGCGCGACGACACCGCGTTCTGGAACCACGTGCGCACGATGCCGATCCCCGACTCGCTGGCGCAGAAGCTCGAGCTCTGGAAGAGCAACGCGCGCGTGTTCCGCGACAACCAGGAGCTGTTCTCCGAAATCAGCTGGGTCGAGGTGCTGCTGGGCCAGCGCATCGTGCCGCGCGGCTACCACCCGCTGGTGGACACGCTGCCGCCCGAGCGCGTGGATGAGTTCCTGGCCGGCGTGAAGCACACCATCGCGCGCTGCGTGGAGGCCATGCCCACGCACGAGCAGTTCATCGCCGAGCACTGCCGCGGCACGCTGCCGGTGCAAAAGGCCATGGCCAAGACCACGCCGACGCCGATGGCGGGCTGATGTTCAACCCGCGAGCGCGCATCAAGCGCGTGCCGCTGGCCCCGGGCCGCGACGCCTGGGTGGTGGACGACGCGCTCGCCGACCCCGAGGCGCTGCGCCAGCGCGCCATCGCGGGCCGCGCGCACTTCGCGGCCGCGCCCTTCAACGCCTACCCGGGGCTGGAGTGGCGGCTGGGCGACGAGGTCGACGGGCCGCTGGCGGACTTCTTCGCGCAGCACCTGCGCGGGCCGCTGGGCGGGCGGCGCACGCTGAGCATGTACAGCCGGCTGTCCATCGCCACGCTGCAGCCGCACGAGCTGCGCCCGCTGCAGCGCCTGTGCCACCGCGACCGCCTGGGCACCGGCCCGGGCGAGCTCGTGGCGGCCTGCACGCTGTACCTGTTCCACGACGAGGCGCTGGGCGGCACCTCGTTCTACGCGCCCAGGCGCCCACTGGCCGAGGTCGAGGAGCGCTTCCGCCACTGGAACACGCTGTCGGATGCGGCCTTCACGGCCGAGATTGGCGCCGAGCCGGCCTACCTCGCGCAGGGCAACGCCTGGTTCGAGCGCCTGGGCTTCGTGCCGGCGCGCTTCAACCGCGCGGTGTTCTACGACGGCAGCGGCTTCCACTCGAGCCACATCACGCAGCCCGAGCGGCTGAGCGCCGACCCGGCCACGGGGCGACTCACGCTCAACGGCTTCTTCGTCTGCCGGCGCGCGGCGCGCTGAGGTTTGCGCGAGGGACCGTCAGTGCGCCAGCCGCCGCCGGCTCGCACGCGCCATCGGCACCCAGCGCAGCCGCAGCCAGCGCCGCCACATCAGCAGCCCGCGCAGCCACTCGTCGGCCGCGTAGGCGATCCACACGCCCACCAGGCCCAGGCCCAGCACCTCGCCCAGCAGCCAGCTGCCGCCGGCCAGCACGACGGCCATGCTCACGGCGCCCACCTGCACGGGGTAGCGCGCGTCGCCCGTGGCGCGCAGCGCGTTGATGACCACCAGGTTGAAGGTTCGGCCGGGCTCCAGCAGCACGGTCCACCACAGCAGCGTCACCGCCGCGCTGGCAATGGCGGCGTCCTGCGTGAACAGGCGCATCGTCCACGGCCCGAGCAGCGCCGCCATCGAAGCCACCGCCACGCTGACCGCCAGGCCCAGTGCGAGTGCACGCCTGACCAGCGCGTGCGCCTCGTGCAGGCGCCCCGCGCCCACGAGGTGGCCCACGATCACCTCCACCGACAGCCCCATGGCCAGCCCGAACAGCAGCACGACCATGATCACCTGCTGCGCATAGGCGTGCGTGGCCAGCGCCGCCGCGCCGAAGCCGCCGACCACGGCCACGCTCACCAGAAAGGCCAGCCGGTAGGCGATGTTCTCGGCCGCGCCCGGCAGGCCGATGCGGGCCACGGCGCGCAGTTCTGCGCCGCGCCAGCGCCACCAGTCGCCGCCCTGCGGCACCAGGCCCAGCCGCCAGCGCCAGAGCCCCAGCTGCAGACCGATGGCCAGCGCGCGCGACAGCAGCACCGCCAGCGCAAAGCCCGGCAGGCCCAGCGCCGGCACCGGCCCCCAGCCCAGCATCAGCGGGCCCATGAGCAGCAGCTGCAGCAGCTGCATGGCGGCCATCACGGCCAATGTGTCGCGCGCGTGCAGGTGGCTGCGCAGCACGGTGGTGAGGCTGGCGCTCCAGGCGTCGAGCACCAGCACCGGGGCCAGCGCCACCAGCAGCGGCGCGGCCAGGGGCAGCACCTCGGCCGGCGCGTTCATCAGCTGCAGCAGCGGCGTGGCGGCCAGTGCCGCGGGCACGGCCACGGCCAGGCCGATCCAGCTGCTGGCGCCGAGCAGGGCGCGCGCCACACGGTCGGCCTCGGCGCGCGCGCCGGCACCCAGCGCCTGGGTGATGACGACGCCGGCACCCGCCCCGACGATGCGGAACAGCAGGAACAGCGTGCCGAACACGAGGTGCGCCAGCGCGAAGCCGGCGCCGTGCACATCGGACAGGCGAGCCGCCAGCGCCGTGCCCACGATGCCCACGCCCATGGCCAGCAGCAGCTCCACGAGCAGCGGGCCGGCCAGGGTGGCGAGTCGGGGCGAGGGCGGGGTGGGGCGCGGGGCCGGGTCGGGCATGTCGGGGCCGGCCGCTAGGGATGCGCAACACGATGCCCGGCGCGCATCATCGCAGGCCGCAACCGCCCGACGAGGAGACGACGAGATGGCCACCGCAAAGAACGTCACTGCCAGGAAGGTGATTGCCAAGAAGGTCACTGCCAAGAAGGTCAGTGCCAAGCAGGTGACGGCAAAAAAGCCGATCACCAAGCCCGGCGCGACCCAGGTGCTGCTCCAGTCGGCGCGGCCCCGCGCGCTGTCGCTGCACCTGGGCCTGAACACCGTGAGTGCCGCGCACTACGAAGGCTGGGAAGGCCCGCTCGCCGCCTGCGAAAACGACGCCCGCGACCTGGCCACGCTGGCCCGGCAGCAGGGCTACACGCCCACCGTGCTGCTCACGCAGCAGGGCACGCGCGCGGCGCTGCTCAAGCGCCTGCGCGCCGCGGCCAGGTCGCTCAAGGCCGGTGACCGTTTCCTGCTGAGCTTCTCGGGCCATGGCGGCCAGGTGCCCGACACCAACCGCGACGAGCCCGACCGCAAGGACGAGACCTGGTGCCTCTGGGACGGCCAGCTCATCGACGACGAGCTCTACTTCGAGCTCAGCCGCTTTGCCGCCGGCGTGCGCGTGGTGGTGCTGTCCGACAGCTGCCACAGCGGCACCGTCACGCGCGCCCGGGTGCCGCCGCCACCGCCGCCCGGCCAGCGGCCGCGCCTGATGCCCGATGCCGTGGCCGCCCAGGTGTACGGCGCGCACCAGAAGCAGTACGACAAGCTGCAGGCCGCCGTCTTCAAGGCCGCTGCCGCCGCGCGGCTGGACGACCCCGACGCCGCGCTCGCCCAGGTGGCCGTGGCCGGCCCGTCGGCGCAGGCGCTCACGCTCACGGGGCCGTTCCGGCCGGCCGTGCTGCTGATCTCGGGCTGCCAGGACAACCAGTACTCGATGGACGGCGAGCACAACGGCGCCTTCACCGGCCAGCTGCTGGCCACCTGGGACGGCGGCCGCTTCGGCGGCAGCTGGGCGCAGCTGCACGGGCAGGTGCGCGCGGCCATGCCGGCCAGCCAGAGCCCGAACCTGTTCGTGCTGGGCCCGCCGGCCGCTGCGGCTGCGCTGGCGGCCGCACCGGCCTTCCGCGGCTGACGCCCTCAGCGCCCGCCGAGCAGGAACTCGATCGCCAGGTGCACGCGCGCGCCCCAGGCGCGCTCGTTGTGGCCCGTGCCCTCGAACACGCGCAGCGCGCTGTCGCGCGGGCCGTAGCCGCGCTCGCGCACGATCTCGTTCACGAAGGCCTGGTAGGGCGCGTAGATCGCGTCGAGCTCGGTCGTGCCGTGGTCCATGTAGAGGCGGCCGCCGTCGGGCGCGGGCAGGTGGTCGCGCAGGTACTCGAAGGCCGCCAGCGGCAGCATCGCGTTGGGCTGGAAGGCCGTCACCCAGTGTGTGGACAGGCCCGCCGCACCGCCGAACACCTGCGGGTACTCGCTGAAGGCATAGACCGAGATCAGACCGCCCATGCTGGAGCCCAGCACGGCGGTGGCTGCCCGCTCGGGCCGCGTGGCGTAGCGCGCGTCGATGGCGGGCTTGAGCTCGTGCACCAGGTAGCGCAGGTAGGCGTCGGCGCGCGGCTGGCCAGCCAGGGCCTCGGCCACCAGGCGCTGGCGCAGGGGCTCGGCCAGGTAGCGCAGGGCCTTCTCGGGGTAGTACTCGCTGCGCCGGCGCTCGCCGTTGTTCCAAACGCCCACCACGATGGTCGGCGGGATGCGGCCCTCGCGCATCAGGCGGTCCACGGCGAGGTGGATGTCCCAGGCCTGCTTGTTCCAGGTGCTGGCGGCGTCGTAGAGCATCTGCCCGTCGTGCACGTAGAGCACGGCGTGGCGGCGCGTGGGTGCGTAGTCGGCGGGCAGCCAGACGTCCACCGGGCGGGCGTCGACGTGGGCCGACACGATGGCCGGCAGCCGTTCGACGCGGCCCACGGCCACCTGGGGCCGCGGGGGCTCGGCGGCCGGCGCCGGGGCCACCACGGCCAGGCCCGCGCCCAGCAGCAGGCAGGCCGAGAACAGTTGCTTCATGCGCAGCATGGTAGGCCGCGCCGCGCGCGGCTCAGGCCGTGAACAACCCGAGGTCGCGCGACGAGGCGTCCCAGTTGGCCAGGTTGGGGAACACCTCCAGCACCTGGCTTTCGGTGAGGCCCATCCAGCGCGCCAGCGTGGCGCCGAGCTGGTCGACGCTGGTGCCGGGCAGCAGACTGCCGTTGCTCAGCTGGTCGGGGCTGCCGTCGAAGTTGTTGTTGTTGCTGTTCTTGGTGGCCAGGGTCGGGAAGCGGCCGAACAGCCGGCCGCCGCGCACGGCGCCGCCCATCACGAAGTGGTGCGCGCCCCAGCCGTGGTCGGTGCCGTCGCCGTTGCTCGTGAAGGTGCGCCCGAAGTCGCTGGCCGTGAAGGTGGTGACACCGTCCTGTGCGCCGATGGCGCCGAGCACGCTGTCGAAGTAGGCCAGGCCGTGGCCGACGCGGGCCATCAGGTCGGCGTGGTTGCGATTCTGCAGGTCGTGGGTGTCGAAGCCGCCCTGGCTGACGAAGAACACCTGGCGCGTCACACCCGCCAGGCCCAGCCCGCTCTGCTGGCCCTGGCGCGCGGCGTGGATCATGCGCGCCACCACCTGCAGCTGCTGCGCCAGGCCGCTGGCTGCGGGCGAGCCGGTGAGCGGGTTGGGGTAGCGCAGCAGGGGGTCGTTGTCGGGGTTGTAGTTGCCGTTGGCCGCGGGTGTTCCGAACGGCGACTCGGCGGCGTTGGGCAGCGCGTCGCGCAGCGCCGCCTCGGCGGCGATGGCGCGTTGTGTCACCGCGGCGAGGTCGGCCTCGAGCACATGGCCACCGCGGCTGCGCGTGGCGATGCGCTCCAGCGCAGCCCCCACGGCCGCGGAGCCGTAGACCCGGCCCGCGCTGTCGGCGCCGATGCGCGTGGGCCCGCGTGTGCCCAGCTGGTACTGGCGCACGGTGTCGCCCGCCAGGAACACGGCGTTGCCAGCGGCCGAGATCGCGGTGAACGCCGCGCGCGAGTTGCGTGTGGCGAGCAGGTCGCCGATGCGGCCTCCCCAGCCGCGCGTGCTGCCCTCCGGGCGCAGGGCCTGCCAGGTGAACTGCTGGTCGTTGTGCGAAAACAGGTTGGCCGGCCGCGGCAGCGTGCGCTGGGTGAACTGCGCCTTGGTGAGCGGCTGGATCAGCGGGCCGATGTTGGGCACGATGGCCAGCCGGCGCTGCGTGTTGAACATCGGCACCAGGGGCGCCAGCAGCGGGTGCAGCGCGAAGCTGCGCCCCTGGGCATCGAGCGGGTTGATCGGCAGCACGCCGCCCAGCCGCGCGGGCGAACCCACCGCGGCACCCGCCACCGGCGCCACGCCCGGGGCCAGCAGCGCGATGGAGTCGGGGGTCTGCTCGCGCGTGCCGGTGTAGGCCGTCCAGCTGGCGGGGTCGGTGGGCAGCACCGTGTTGTAGCTGTCGTTGCCCCCGAACAGGAACACGCAGACGATGGCCCGGTAGTCGGTCGCCGTCTGGGCCGCGGCCTGGCTGGCGGCCAGCAGGTTGAGTGCCAGCGGCGCGCCCGCACCGGCCAGCAGGCCCATCGCGCCGGCCCGGCGCAGGAACACACGGCGGCCGCCGCGCTCGGCGGTGTCGAGGCGGGGCACGGGGATCACGGGCTTGGACGCGCTCATCGCTGCACCTGGTATTCGGGGCTGACCACGGTCAGCAGGATGGCCGCGTTGACGCGGTTGCGCAGCGCCGAGGCGGTGCTGCCGCTGGAGGGGATGGTGATGGCGCCGACGGCGGCCACGATCTCGCTGCGCAGCTCGGCCGGCACGGTGATGTGCGGCAGCAGGCGTGCGTGCACGTGGGTCACCAGCGCTGCCGCGTCGGGCGCGAGGGCGAGCTCGGCGCTGAAGTCGGCCTGGATGTCGCGGCGGGTCACGCCGCCGATGGTGTTGCTGCTGCCCACGCCCTGGGCCACGGCGTCGCGCAGGTAGTTCACGATGCCGGCTGCGCTGGTTTCGTGGGCGATCTGCAGCTCGGGCGCCACCAGCCCGCGTGCCGCGCTCTGCGTGCCGGGCGCCACGTAGCCGGGCCGGTAGTAGTTGAAGACCGAGGGCGAGCGCATCGGCGTCTGCCCCAGCGAGTTGGCCGGGTTGTCGGTGTTGCCCACACGCCAGTGGCCGGTGTCGCTGCGGTAGTTGAAGGCGCGCAGCAGCGCGCTCAGGCGCAGCACCGGCTCGCGCAGCTTGCCGCTGGCGTCGGTGGGCGTGGCGCGGGCCTCGGGGTGCAGCAGGATGGCGCGCACCACGGCCCGCAGGTCGCCGCGCACGCCGCGGCCGTTGTCGGCCCACACGCGCGAGATGTCGCGCACATACCCCGGGCTCGGGTTGCTCGTCACCAGCCGCTGGATCAGCTGGCGGCCGATGAAGGGCCCGACGTTGGGGTGCCTGGCCAGCGTGTCCAGCGCCACGCGCAGACTGGCCGCGGGGTCGGCCGTGCCCTGGCGCGCGATGGTGGTGCCCAGGAACCGCTTCTCGTCGGTGCTGTGGTACTGCGGGTAGGCCACCATGGGCTTGAAGCCGCGGTCGGGGTCGGAGACGCCATCGACGCTGCCCTGTTGGAAGCAGCCGTTGTCGGGGGCATCGGGACAGGCCCAGCTCCAGCCCGTGAACACCTGCGCCATGCTGCTGATGTCGGTGCCGTCGTAGGTTTCGAGCGGATTGCCGCCCGCCAGGCGTGGCGACCCGTCGTCGTTGAGTTCCACCAGGCCGATGGAGAACAGCTGCATGACCTCGCGCGCGTAGTTCTCGTCGGGCACGCGGCCGGTGCGCGCGTTGGCCTTCTGGTTGCGCAGGTGCGAGAGGTAGGTGCCCATCATCGGATGGCGCGACACGCTCTCCAGCAGTTCGCGGTAGTTGCCCAGGCCTTGCTCGCCCAGCATGTCGAGCCAGGCGGCGACGGCGCGGGGGTTGCTGCGCACGGCGTCGTCGACCATCGAGATGACGAAGATCTGCGACAGCGCCCACACCACACGCTGCCGCAGCTGGTCTTCGCCCGTGACGGCCTGCTTCCAGAAGCTCTCGAACACCTGGTCGTCATCGGCCCGGCCGTTGGCCGAGGCCGCGCGCAGGGCCGCGTCGCGGGTTTCCCAATGCGCGCGGTGCGACACGGCCGGCAGTGCCAGCTGCGCGTCGATCCAGCCGGCGTACCCCAGGGCCTGCACGCGGGCGATCTCGGCCTCGGTCGGGCCCATGCTGGCCTGCGAGAGGAAGCGCGCCGCTTCGGCGCGCGTGGCCGGGCGTTCGGCCACCGGCGGCTCGGGGGGCGGGGCGTCGCCGCCGCCACCACCGCCACAGGCGGCCAGCGCCAGGGCAGCCCATAGAGCCAGTGCGTGCCGGCGTGGCAAGGAGATGGAAAGCGATGGCACGGTGGAGGTCTCCCGCGACGGCGCCTCGGCCCCGGTGGGTGCCGCGCCGTCGATGCCCCGATTCTCGACAGCCGGGCCCGCGCCTTGAGCGACTTCCTCCGCCCCGGATGCCACCGTTACCGGAGGTTGCGATTGGCGGGCGTGCGGGTCCTTCCGCCCCCTCCTGGGCCCGTGGCCAGCCTCAGCCCAGCAGCGGCGCCAGCGCCCGCCGCGCGTCGGCCTCGGCCAGCTGTTCGCGCGTGGCGTAGTCGGCCAGCTGGTCGTCGCCGATGCGGCCGACGTTGAAGTAGCGCGCCTCGGGGTGGGCCAGGTAGAAGCCGCTCACGCTGGCCGCCGGTGTCATGGCCAGGCTCTCGGTGAGGCCCATGCCGATCTCCTGCGCCTGCAGCACCTCGAACATGGCGCGCTTGACGCGGTGGTCGGGGCAGGCCGGGTAGCCGGGCGCGGGGCGGATGCCGCGGTACTGCTCGGCGATCAGCTGCTCGTTGCTCAGCGCCTCGTCCGGCGCGTAGCCCCAGAACTCCGTGCGCACGCGCTGGTGCAGCCGCTCGGCGAAGGCCTCGGCCAGGCGGTCGGCCAGGGCCTTGAGCATGATGGCGCTGTAGTCGTCGTGGTCGGCCTCGAACTGGCGTTCCTTCTTGTCGACGCCGATGCCGGCCGTCACGGCGAACAGGCCGATGTAGTCGGGCGGGCCGCCGGCCGGCGCGATGAAGTCGGCCAGGCTGCGGTTGGGCCGCGGCGCACCGTCCACCACCGGCCGCTCGGTCTGCAGGCGCAGCGGCTGCCAGCGCAGCGCCACCTGGGTGCGGCTCTCGTCGGTGTAGACCTCGATGACGTCGTCGTCCACGGTGGCCGCCGGCAGCAGCGCAAACACGCCGTGGGCCTGCAGCCAGCGGCCCTCGATCAGGCGCTGCAGCAGGCGCTTGCCGTCGGAGAACACGCGCTGCGCCTCGGAGCCCACGATCTCGTCGCGCAGGATGTCGGGGAAGCGGCCCGCCAGGTCCCAGGTCTGGAAAAAGGGGCCCCAGTCGATGCAGGCGGCGAGCTCGGCCAGGTCGGCGTTGCGCAGCACGCGGCGGCCAATGAAGCGCGGCTTGGGCGGCGTGTAGCCCGCCCAGTCCACCCGCGCCTTGTTGGCGCGCGCGGTGGCCAGCGGCACCAGCGGCACCTGCTTCTTGCCGGCGTGCAGCGTGCGCACCTGCTCGTAGTCGGCGCGCAGCTCGGCGATGTACTTTGCGGCGCGCTCATCGGACAGCAGCTCGCTGCACACGCCCACGCTGCGGCTGGCATCGGGCACGTAGACCACCGGGCCCTCGTAGTGCGGCGCGATCTTCACCGCGGTGTGCACGCGGCTGGTGGTGGCGCCACCGATGAGCAGCGGGATCTTCTTCAGCCGGAAGTGCTCGTCGCGCTGCATCTCGGCCGCCACGTGCTGCATCTCCTC
>JACCDS012253543.1_pt1 | contig 15300 bp, 10 predicted proteins | sample 7446441 | NCBI WGS metagenome assembly JACCDS01 (sample SAMN15323445, study PRJNA562643) | freshwater metagenome | isolation source: river surface water | place: USA:Blue River Watershed | collected 2017-08-17 | reverse complement strand
GGGCATATGCCTTTTCATGCACCTGACTGACCTGTGCCGCGGCAGCTGCTGAAGCGAAGATAGGCACACCGGGAAAGTGGCGGCGCAAGGTTGCCAGACCACCAAAGTGATCAACATGAGGATGCGTCAGGAAAATACCAGCCAGGGGCTTTTTGCGGGATTTCAGCACTGCAACCAGATTTTCTGCGTCCGGAATCAGCATCAGCGCATCGATTAACACCAGGGCATCGGCGGATTCCAGCCAATATGCGTTTGCGGCATAAGTACGTTCAGTGGTGGCATAGCGGTGGACGGTGACGGGACCGAAAACATCGGCGAGTGCCACCAGGCTAAATAATGTGGTCAGGCAATAAAATGGCAGTAAAAACATGAAACGCATAATGGCAACATCATTGGGAATTAATGATTTATCCTGAGCTGATCCAGCTAAAAAACCCAGCCTGAAGTGACCAAACCCCGGCTTGCCGGGAGCAATTACGGCCGTTGGTGTGGCCTTTTGTCGGCCGTTATCACGCCATCAGCTGCCGGACTTGGTCCAAATAGCGTTCGCTGACCGGGACCACTGCACCACAGCGTAATGTCAGCTGGTGACTGTCATCACTTTGTGCCGTCAGGACAGCGGCTTGCCCAATGTCGATCAAGATACTGCGGTGTACCCGGATAAAACGGGCTGGATCCAGCCTTTCAGCCAATTGGCTGATGGGGGTGCGATGTAAAATCATCTTGTGTCTGGTATGCAGTTCAACGTAATTGCCGGCTGCACGCATCCAGAGCACATCACTGACTAATACTGATTCAATTTTACCCACCGAACGGACGCTCAGTTTGTCCAGATATCGGGCTGTTGTATCCGGCTGCTCAGCGTCCCGGATGTATGACCGCAGCGCTTCACCGTAAGCTTTTTTCTGCCGTTGTAATAACAGAGCTTCGGCACGTTGCAGGGACTTTTCAAATCTTTGATTATCAAAAGGTTTCAATAAGTAATCGAGGGCATGAACATCAAAAGCTTCGAGGGCGTAACGATCGTAGGCGGTGACAAAAATCACCAACGGTGGCTCCTCTAGCCGGCTTAGTTCCCGGGCTAAAACAAAACCGTTTTCGTGGGGCATTTGTACGTCCAGAAACACCAGGTCTACGGCTGTATGGGCGAGCAGCTGTCTGGCTTCTTCAACACTGCTACAACTGCCAACACATTGCCAGTCACTATGGCTGTCAAGCGTGCAGGCCAGGTTAAAACGGGCAGGGGCCTCGTCGTCAACCACAAGTACCTGCCAACATTCGGGGTTAGTTTCGGCCATAGCGGGGTACCCTCAGGCGGACGACAAAACGGCCTTGCTCTGTTGCTGTAGAGAATTCAGCTTCTTTACCATAAAGGACTTGCAGCCTTTCTCTGATATTGCGTAATCCCAGCCCAAATCCGGGATTCAGCGGCTGCTGGCTGTTTAACGGATTACTGATGGTAACGTTCAGATGGCTGCTGTTCAGGCTAAATTGCAGCAAAATGTCGCTGTTGCCGTCATGACCATCCAAATCATGGCGCAGGGCATTTTCTACCAAAGGTTGCAACAATAGCGGTGGACAATCGACGGTATCCAGACTGTCATCCAGTCCTTCAAACCGGACTTGTAAGCGGGCGCCGTATCGGAGTTTTTGCAGCGCCAGATAGTCGTCGATAAACCGGACTTCATCGGCCACACTGACCCATTCACGCTGGCCGGCTGAAATGGCATAACGCAGCAGTTCACTGAGACGCTGCAAGGCGGTGAGCGAAGTATTCAAGTCGGCAGCCCGCATCAGTGCGGCAATTGCATTGAGCGCATTAAACAAAAAATGGGGCTCCAGTTGCGCGCGCAAACTGTTCATTCTTTGTTGTTCCAGCGCCAGCCGTAGTTTCAGATTGTCAGTTTCCACTTGCTGCAAGGCCAAATCGCGCAGGCGTCGTTGCCGGACATATGCAATTATTAACAGAGCCAGAAAGGTACAGGCCATCAGGACAAAATCGGTAAACCAATAATATTTGGGCATCAGCCTGAGCTGGCTGAATACACTGGCTGCGGACAATGGTTTGTCAGTTTCGAGCAGCAACATGACGGCCTGATAGATTTGCTCCAACGGAAAAAGTACTAATGACATCACGACAAAAGCGGCGAAGATATTTCTTGGCCGGCCAGTAATTTGCGGCCAGCGGTGAAACACGGCATAGCCGAGCCCGGTCATCAGCGCGAGTGGAAAACTGCCTTGCCACCAGTACATCAGGATCTCTACATAGGGTGTCGGCCCGCCGCGACGTAGCCCATCACTGTAGTTGGCCAAAGCACCAATAAAACCAATACTGGCCCAAAACAACACGATCAGCAGGGTGACCTGTAGGGCTGACCGCAACAGGGTTAATGTGGAGCTTTGAGATGTCATGTCAACGGTATGGCTTTGTGGCAATGGATTGTTGATTATACCGGTATTTCCTTGGTGGTGTTTCTGTACACAGCCGGCATTGGTCACGGCAATCCGGGTTTTCCTACCAGCAGAGTGCAGCACATGGTGGGGCGTCCAACCATGCAATCCGCCTGATAGTGTTTGTGGCAATCAGATCCATCTGAATTCTGCAGACTGTTGCATGGCGCTATGATTATTGTGACGCCAGGTCTGCTTCCACAGCAGGAGCACTGGTTGTTGGTCCATAGTATTCAGTATGAAAACTGGTGTTATAAAACTGCCAGCCGTCTGGTGTCTGTTTCGACAAGCTGGTGAAAGTGCCGACAAAACTCTCGCCGTTGTTAAAATCTTCACGCAACCGATATAGCGACAAGCCAAAACCTGCGGTGATCTCGCTATATACCGGCTGCATTTGCACTGAGATCGCTTTATTGCCCCGGTCATACCAAGTTTTTACATCGGCCAGAAAGCGTGCCCGATCTTTCACAGATTTGCCCGAAGACCAGTTATGGTAGGCTGGATGAAATTGCTGGCTATAGGCAGCAAATCCTTGCTGCGCCAAGACTAGCGCAACGTTTTTTTCATGTTGTTGAAGTGTGTGTAGCTGTTGATCATCTGCCGATTGGTTGGTGCTTTGCTCTGCCCGCAGCGGTTGCAATAGCAATACTGAGCCACAAAACATCAGAGCGATGCTGAATCTCATAGGGTTGAGTACCTGTAATTAAGTGTCCAATGATCATAAGGCGCGACGTCTGGAACCCCAGTGACCTGGGATCAACGGAGGTAATTCAGTGATTGGCCTGACTTGCAACACGGTGTTTGCAGGCAAGTGGCTGCCGTAGTGAATTCGGCTGTTATTCAGCGGAGACAAGGTTCCACTGGGCCGATGTCAATCAGCTGAGCCAACACAAGATGAGAGATTAGCTACAGTGGTCAGCGGCCAGTAGTTTTTTGCTCCTCGGGTAGGTCCAGGCCTGGATTTTAATTGTGGCGTTATTGAGTAAATTCCCGGCGATGTCACATGAATCCGCGATGGTAGGACGATGGCTTGCAGCGCTGATGGCGTGCCTGGCAGTGCCACTGAATATCCCGCTGTTGCAGGAATTAGGTTTGTGGCTGCATTGGCCAAGGTTGCTGGTTGTATTGTCGGGGCTGCCGCTGCTATTTGGCCCGCTATTGTTCGCCCATGTCGCTACACACACGCATCAACAGGTTTATCTGCAGCGGCCTTTTTTGTATCGGCATTTAGTCCTGCCTGTGCTGTTTTACCTACTGATGTTGCCGCAACTGGGGCGGGAGAGTTCGGAGCTACAACAGATGTTGGCCAGTCCAACTCCGGATGCCGCCCGTTTTTCGCTGATCCCTGCGCTGCGGCATCAATCCATTCTGGATATTGCTCTGATCTGCGGATTTTATAATAAAAAAACCTTTAACAAGGCGTTTAAGGCGCAAACCGGTGAGACGCCTTCGGCCTGGCGTCATCTGCACACAGACGGATAAAAAAGCGCGTTATTGAAGTAAGTTTGGGCCCAGACTGCCGAAACTGTCGTGCCGCAGCGGCATGCTGCCAGCCTCATATTCGTTTAAAAATGAGGTGTTTATGCAGTTATTCTGACTCTCCGTTGTATTGGTTATCGCCGAGGTATTGGCGGTGTTTGCTGTGGGCGCTGACTCAGGCCCCGGAGATCGGGCATTTTGGCAACAGAGCGCCATGGTTTGATATTTTGCAGCAACGCAGTTGGGACTGGTAGCTCTGGCTTTTTACCGCGGTTGGCAGTTTGGCCTTGGTCCCATTACTGGAAGAGATTTTCTACCGGGGTTTTATGCTGCACCTGTGAGGTTTATGCTGGTTGTGTATCGGGTTTGGTCGCGCAGACGGCAAGCTTAGTGAAGCTGTAAAGACTGGCGAAAAAAGCCGGCTTCAGACGAAGCCGGCGCACGCCGGAACGGCCGGCAACCGAACTACCAAGTCAGCACATGTGAATGACACGGCTGGATCAGCAGTCCAGGGAGCTTGCTACACAACTGTAGCCGGCCATCCTTTGCCGGCTGTGTTGTTTAAAAATTCACACTGATCCCCAAGCGCATTTGACGCGGCGTCTGGAATGCCTGGCTCATCCCATAATATTGATTAGCGGTACCAGACTGACTCTCGGTCTGATCAGAGACCGACAACGATTGCTGTGTATCCAGCAGGTTAAACAGATCCAGACTGGCGCGGCCTTGCACTGAATTGATGTTAAAGCTGTAGCTCAGTGACATATCTAAGTTAAATACCCAGGGTTGTCTGCCCATGCCACCCCGTGGCGTAAAGACATACTTGCCATTGACCAGCCGATAGTAGGTATCGCCGTAACCGGGCGTAATAAACGGATGATCAGATGGAAAACTCAGCCCCATCGCATTTTTTGGCCGGCCGTCTAATAACGACGAGTTCCAGCCAACAGCCCAGTTGTCGTTCAGGCTATAAGAACCATAGAACTTAAAAATATGCCGGCGGTCATTAGGTAAATTGCCATTGGCTCCGATTGATGAGGCTTTAAAATCCAGATATGACGACACGCCGGTATCGGTCTGGCCATTGTCAGAGTTGACCCCACCTTCATTGTTACCATAGCTGTGAGACCAGGTATATTGTGCAGTCCAGTTCAGCACTTCACTGTGGCGGGTCAGTTCAAACTGCACAGCGCTGTAATCGCGTTTCCCCTCCGGCACGCCAATTTCGCTGGCGCTGTAATATTTCAGGGAGCCCGGGTCAATCAAACCATCGCCATCGGTATCCATGCCGAAGGTATGGCCCTTGCCGGGATTGAACAAAGTACAGATGTTACCGCCACCACTGGGGTCTACCTCAATGTCACAATAGTCATCGCCCATATTATCAGTGACACGATATTGCGCCCGCACCAGCGCGGTATATTCGTCGTTCAGTTCATGCTGATAACCGAGGATATATTCAACCACCGATTGCGCACTGTATTCAGGGGCAGCAGACAAGCCTGGTTCATTGACCGCGCCGGATGAATTGACCGTGCTGCCTATGAGTTGCTTGCCTTGTGGCCGGCCGTTACTGGTATCGATGCCGGTAAAAGTAAAAAAGTCCGACTTGTCAGCTATACCGCTGGCTTGCCTGAAATTGGTATTGACCGGGATGGGAAAAAAATAGCGCCCGTAGTTAGTAAATACTTTGGTGCTGCCATCACCAGCCGGGTCGTAGGTCAGGCCCAGCCGTGGTGCGATCTGGTCGTCCAGTTTGACAAAGGTAACGCCAGTTTTGCCTTTATTTTCAGCAACATCAGAACGAATACCAGCAGTTAAAAACCATTGTTCATTGATGGTCCAGTTATCTTCTAAGTACAGGGCGTAGTTGTCGGTACTGAAACTGCCGCCACCATCAAAAATACGCTGACGCACGATGTCCAACGGAGCACCGGTGTTGTTTACAAAGGTTGTGCCACCAAGCGCTGCACCAACGCCCAAGGTGCTGTACACCAGATTGTAACCACCCGCTCGATTAGTGACATGGTCGGCTTTAATGGCTTCACGGTCGTAACCGAATCGCAGCAGGTGGTCATCCGGCAACGCCCATTCGAAATCAACCCGCAAAGCATCACGTTGTAAGCTGTTGAAATCGTTATTGATGCCTGGGCCACAGCCATATCGGGTTGCAGGTGTCGGCACGTTTCTGGAGTCACTGATAGCGGAACAGCTGTCATCTGTCGGGTAAGTGGATGCGTCAGTCCGGTAACGGCCGACCATGGCCGATGCAGTGAAATTTTCGCTGAAGTTGGCAATATAGTTCAGCGTATGGGTATCGCCGCCGTTCTCCAGTGTCACCGGCCGCGCAACGCCTTTGGTTGGTGCACCATTGGCATAACTCAGGTTTTGCCGCATCCGGTCGGTTTCGGTTGCATCCGAGAAACCGAGATAGGACAGTCGGTGCTGATCGTTGATTTGCCAGTCCAGTTTTAAGCCCCAAAATAACCCATCTTCGGTCTGGACATTAAAATGGGTAGGTCCTGCAGTACGAGGTGCAGTCGAACTGGCGAAGCTGCGATCGCGTTTTTTCGGATTGACCATGGCAAAAAAGAATAATTTGTCTTGCAGCAATGGGCCGCCGGCGGAAATGCTGGCATCGATATTCTTGTCTTTGTCAGCGGTGGTATCTTTAAACACATTACCGGATAAGGTGGTGATTTTAGCGCCATCCCCCAGATAATCAGGTGTGTAATAAGCTGTAGCGCCAAATTCAAAGTCGTTACTGCCTGATTTGGTGACCGCATTGATGACACCGCCGGTAGCCCGGCCGTATTGGGCGGAGTAACCACCGGTTTTAACCTGAAATTCTTTATAAAACTCAAACGGGACTGAACCACAGCCGAGGCCTTTATCAGGATCTGTGACATTCATGCCGTTGATGTAACAAACGTTTTCGGCAACTGATGAGCCGGAAAATGATGCCAGATTGCCAAACTGGCTATCACCTTTAACTGTACCGGGTGCCAATAATGCCACTGAGGTCAGATCACGACCGACCGGCAAACGGTCAAACTCCACCTCACCAATCACCAGGCCGGAATCGGCACTGGATAAATCGATGGGGGAAATACGGCCTCCTGCAACTTGGATCCGCTCAATGTCGCTGTCGTCACTGAGCGCAAAGCGTGCCTGCGTCGTGGTACCAATAGTGACCCGCAGCTGCTGTTGACCGAGCATCTTGCCGTTTTGGCTAATGGTTAACTGATATGCACCAATCTCCAGCTGCGGAAAACGGAAATTGCCGGATTGATCCAGCACCATGCTTTTCTTCAGGCCGGTCTGGGTGTTAACGATTTCAACCTGTGCTCCGGCCTGTCCGGCAACCGAGCCGGTCACTGTGCCGGTTTGACCGGCGGCTTGCAGAGAAAACGAACTGAAACTGATGGCGGCTAAAACTGCGAGGCTGAGACTGTGCAGTGGAAAATGATGTTTTTTCATGGTTCTGTCCTTCTTATCTTTGTCATTGGGTGTCAGTCAGCGAAAAAACTGTCGCGCTGATACTGCAAGTTAATATTTTTTTAACCTGTTAACTCTATGTTTGTGATTAATCCATAATTCGGTGTGATGAATAGCGCATCTCATTGATTTATCTGTGATAAGTGGTTGGTTAATCGATGTGAACGGTGTAGCTGACCACACAATTGAACCGCACGTCACTGGCCGGACCGCTGTATAGTTCTGGTGGCCACCTGTGCTGCATTTGCTTGTTCTGCCAGCGCCAAAGCATGCGGCAACGCCTGATTGGCCGGAACACTGATGTCCGGAACCAAGCCGTGACCTTCAATTGGCCCGCGCTGGTGGGCGATATATGTCGCGATAGGTAGTGAAAGTTGCAGATCTCCGGCCAGATCAAACATGGTTTGTGACAGCATTTCGCCGGCAGTCTGTTCACCGATCACGGTGACGCGGTCTACCTGTTGCAAGGCGGCGACGGCCATCTCTGCGGCACTGGCAGTTTTATGGCTGGTCAGTAACCAGACCTGACCGGCGAATATAGGCTGTTCGGGTTTAAATCGGATCCTGACCAGCGGCTGAGTGACTAACGCCTGCCAAAACGCTTGCATGTCCCATTGGTGCCAGGGTGCAGTTGCAATAATGTCTTTTGTGTCAGGCGTGTTTTGTGGTTGCTGTTCATACCAGCGCCTGGAGACAAAGATCCCGCCTTCAACCGGTTGATTGAGCAGATGCTCGACTAACGGTTTTACGGCAAAAGCGCCGCCTTTATTGTGTCGAAGGTCAATGATCAGCTGCTGAGCACCGGCCTGTTGCAGTTGTACATACGCTTGGTGGATATGCTGAATCGTGTCTTTACCCATCATGGTGTTCACGGTCAACACCGGAATTTTGCCGGTCCAGCGCAGCTGCACGGCATCTGGTCCCACATTCATATTGTCGACGAAATTTGCCATTTGCGTGGCCGGGATCTGTCGCGGGGAGAGTTGCACATGTGACCAGGGACCATCACGCCACAACTGATTAAACTTCCCGACGAAATCGGCAAGGTCTTTACTCTGTGCTGCTAGTTGCTGCTGCTTAAGCAGATGTTGATGTGCCGCTTCGGACTGTAACAAGCTGGGATCAAACAGATGTTGGCGAAGCAAAACGCTGATTTCCCGTTCTGTTTCTATCGGGCTTGTTGCCTTTGTAGAGACTGCTTCGGCAATAGCAGTTGTCTGCTTGACCGCTGTCGTCTGGGCAAGGGCATTGTTACCAGTCTGGGTCAGCAATAGCGCTGCCAGACCGCATATTTTAAGTGACTGCCGAGCGTTCGCTGCAACAGTGTGATTGAGATTAAAAAAGCTGCGTTTTGACATATGAGACTCCTTAATATTCGGAGTCATTGTCTATTGTCATGTCTGGTGCTTCGACCTCAAATGCGCAACTGGACGGCCTGTTTCATGAAACAGGACCGGTAACGGCAGTGGTATTGTGCTGAAACCGTGTTGCAAGCTTTGATTGTCGGCTTGCATTGACTCACCACGCTACTTTTTCGAGAAGGTCGCGTGGTGATCAGTCTTATTGTTTAGCGGGGCGTTTAGGTGGCGGTACCGGTTTTAAATTAATGTCGTGAGGGCGGGCGCCTAAACGCAGTCCTTTATCAGAATAAAGCAGTTTCAGCGCAAAATAGGGCTGGTTTGGATCTGGCTTGCCATCACTACCATAATATTTGACCCATTCCAGCCTGCTGCCATCATCGCTGTATTCGAGACGCTCTTCGCGTACCAGTTTGCCATCTAAGTCAACGGTACCGATTGAGGTAATATTGCCGCGTTTATCGTAGCTAAAGGGCTGATTGCCACCCCATGAGAACAGCCGGTTTTCACCTTGTTCTCCGTAGCCGCGCAGCATCATGGAATTGCCGAGTTGGTCGTAAGTGTATTCGCCCATAGCGACCAGCGGATAATTGCCATTTTTGGGCAACCGTTTTTTATCGTAAACCTGCCAGCGAATAAAATTTGCATGGAAATCATAAACAATGCGGTCCACAGCGGCGCCGGTTTCGTTTTCTACCAAGCCACCATTAGCATCAATGTTGGAAACAAAATCAAGCAAGTCATCATCGCCGAATTCCATCCGGATGGTATTAAACTTGAAATCAGTGCGCATTGTTGCCGGAGCTCCAGCGACATTGCTGCGTTCCTCAATGATCACGCCAGATTGTGGATAGCTCCAGCGATACTCATGGATCCCCCATTCACCGTCCACGGGCTTGCCGTCTTTATCAAAGTAATTCAGCCGGCTGCGACGATGCTTTGCATCGAGTGCGAACTCCATTCGATACACTTTGCCATGTGCGCTGGTGTGCTCATTCGCCACGTTAGAGAAGTGGCGGATCTCTTTTCCATCTGTATAACTGATGTCAAGTTTTGGCGCCCACCAAAAAAAGCCTGGAAAACTGCCGTCGTTTTCCGTCAGCTTGTCACCGACACGTCGCGAAACTTCGGTCAGGCGGTTTTGCTCATCATAGCGAAAGCGAAAATGGATGACCTGTTGCGCTGTTGCAGCGTCGATCTCTTGCCGGCCGCGAATATCTTCGACCGGAGATTCACGAAATACCATGTTGCGATAATATTTGACCGTGTCGGCTGTTGCCGCCTGCGCAAAAAAAAATGCAACCAATACAGCCGCAAACTGCCAGCAGCGCACATGGATGTGCTTTGAGTTCAATCGCAAGTACATATCAACTCCAGAATTAAGGATGGATAGTTTTGTCAGAACGGGTTGTCTGCCATCACCACGGACTCTGCGGCAACAACATCTCCGCCCATCTGATATGGCAAATTAATATTTTTTTAACTTGCCAGCCGCGGTTCTGTGATCAAATCCGGCATCGGCGTGACAAGTAACGCGGGGGCTGATACTGCTGGGATGAGTGGGGTCGAATTCGTTACGGGCGGTTAACATCATCGTCAGCTTGGTAAGCCGGTCGGTAGCAGGCCTGTTTTTTTTACATGAGCAATGAGCCAGGAAGACCAGTTTCACGAAACTGAACCTGTGACGACTTTGCAATGCCAGCGCTAACTGTCAGACTCGTGGTACGGCTGTCGCTTCGGGTGCCGAAAGCAGCGATCCGTGATGAGGAGCAAAAGCTTGAGCTGGTTAATTGCAGCACTGCAAAGTGCCATTATTTTGCAAAGTGTGTTTTTTATCGGTGTATTGCTGCTGCAGCAAAGAAACGAGCAGAGTGACCGGCTGCATCTGGCGTTGCTGGGGTTGCTTTGTATTCATATGTTGCTGAATCTGCAAAACAGTTTTCATTGGTTGGCGCAGTTACCTGTACTGACCTTTGGCTTTGGCTTGTGGTATGGGCCTTTGATCTACCTGTATATCCAATCGCTGATTTTCCAGAATTTTTCCTGGCGCTGGCATGACTGGCTGCATTTTTTACCGGGTTTGTTGCTCAGTCTGGCGGTGTTTAGCAGTGTCCCAATGTTATGGTGGAGTGCAGGACTGACGCTACTGAGTATGGTGGTTTACGTGCTGCTTGCTGCTAATAGTTACCGGCGATTTATCCGGACGTTGAGTCAGACCCAGTCTGCAGAAGATCAAATTGCTATGCGCTGGGCCTGGCGCATTTTGCAGTTGAATATCGTCGCTGTCGGCTTAAATCTGCTGAATATTCTGTTGTTGGTATTCACCGGGCAAAGTGCTTTAAAAATGCTGGCTGAAGTCAGCATGTTTTTGTTTCTTTGGTTGTTAGTCAATATTTTAGGGATCAATGGCCGTACACAGCAGCAGCTGTTCGCTGGGATCACGCCTGAAGATGAAGTGATTGCTGAACAAAGCAGCAAATCAGCTCCGGTTGAATTGAGTGAAGATCGGCAACGGCAGATTGAGCAGAAGTTGTTGTCGCACATGGACGGACAACAACCCTATCTGGATCCGATGTTTAATTTACAGATGCTTGGACGCCAGTTGGGTGAAACACCACGTTATGTATCAGTGGTGATTAATCAGCGGTTGGGACAGAGCTTTGCCGATTTTGTGAATCAATACCGGTTAAAACAAGTCAAAACCTGTTTTGCCGATCCGCAAGAACAACGCACCATTTTGCAAATTATCTATAGCTGCGGCTTCAGTACCAAGTCGAACTTCAACCGCGCCTTTAAACAACAGGAAGGCACCACACCCAGTGCGTTTCGTGCCAGCCTGAAAACGGACACCTGATCTTGGATTTAGCGCCGGCTTTTGCGTTGCAAAGACCGGTCAAGATAATAATCCAGACTCAGATAACGGCCGCCACCAAACCACAGCAGGCAAAGTAGCATCACAAAATAAGTAGCGGCGAATTCGATCCCATTATTCAGCACCACCAGATTGCCGCTTTCGGTCAGCCAGTCGTAGTTGCCGTGTTCTTGTAGCAAATCCCGCGCGCGCTGTAGTTTCTCCGGTGCCGCCAGAATCCGCTCTGAATGCAGGATAGTGCCGTCGGCCAGCCAACTTGATGCATCGGCTATCGCCAGCCAGCCATTTTTGGCATGCACAGTGACCATAGCAACGAGCATGGTGATCGCCAGCGAGAATGCGGCGAGACGCGTCAATAAGCCGAATAACAACAACAGACTGCCGCCGATCTCAGCCGCGATAGCCAGCGCAGCCAGCAGGGTAGGGAACGGCAGTCCCAGGCCCCATTCAGTGTTGCCAAACCAGGCGACGGTGTCGGCAAAATGTAGATACTTGTTCCAGCCGGCCTGCAACAGCACCGGGGTCAGATAGAGGCGTAATAACAATAATGGCAAACCTTCGCTTATGCGCAGGCCAGCCAGCAGACGGGAATACCAGACATACATAGGCAAGTCTCTGTGGGGAAATTGTCCCCACAAAGACCGCGGTACATCGACTTTTCTTTCAGCGCTTTGCTGAAAATATCATCAGAACTGGTAACTGACGCTCAGGCTGTAATTGGCCGGCGCGCCATAATAGGCCTGCGCCCAATACAGACTGTTCAGATAGGTTTCGTCGGTCAGATTATTGGCGTTGACTTGCACCTGCCACTGACCATTGATGTCGTAGCTGGCCATCACACCCAGCAAGCCATAGGCATCTTGGGTCGTGACAATATCCTGACCAGCATTGGCATAGACTGCCGCGACTGTGCCTTGTTTACGCGAAATGGCTGACTGCCAGCGATAGTTCAGACCGACGCGGGCGCCCGGTAATTGTGGCAACTGATAGACGGCGGCAAGCTTGGCGACGCGCTCCGGCGTATAGCCTTTGACTAAATCGTCGCCGTCGATATCGATGCTGGTGAACGAGCCACTTAATTGCAGCTGTTCGGTCAGGCTGCCGGCCAATTCCAGTTCCAGCCCTTTGCTGTTGATGCCATCGGCGCTGCGGTAAACCTGATACAGGCCCTGCACCGGGTCTGACACCGTTTTATCGAACACTGCGAGGTTTTGCTGTTCGATATCAAAAGCGGCGACTGATAACAACGCTTTGTCGTCAAACAAGCTGGCTTTGAGGCCCAGTTCCAGCGCTTTGCCGTCCACCGCCGGCAGTAACTGGCGATTTTCATCACGTTCTTTTTGCGGCTGGAAAATCGCGGTATGGCTGGCATACAGACTGACCTGTGGCGTCAGCTCCCAAACGGCGCCAACATAAGGCACTAAGCCATCATCTGCAGTGGTTTGGTCGACGCCATAAGATTCACCAGACACTTCGGCATCAATCCAACGTACGCCGGTGATCAGTTTCAGGCTATCCGCCAGGTCCCAGCGCACAACGCTGTACAGCGCTTTTTGGTCGGCGTCGATGGCGCTGCCACTTTGGCCGTCTTTAAAGCTCGGCAGTGCTGTGTTGCCATCCCAGCTGGTTAATGCCGGCATGGCCGGAAAACCGAGGCCGGTGCTGTAGTCGTACAGCGACACATCGGTGTATTCACGGTCGGCGATATTGAGGCCAGTGACCAGTTCATGTTGGCGACCACCGAGGCTGAATTTGCCCTGCAGGTACAGGTCGCCAAACTGGGTGTTTTCGTCTTTACCATAAAAACTGCCGTAACCGGTGGTACCTAAACCTGTGGTCGGGTCAATGCCGTTGGGCGCGCTGACATAGACATAAAACAGGTCACCGGCTTCATCAACATTCATCAGCTGGTACGAAGTCACCAGTTTCCAGTCGGCATTGATCTGGTGCGCCAGTTCAACAAAAGAGCGGTTGTCTTTGACCTGCCAATAAGACCAGTTGGCGGACGTGCTGGCGGAACGGTCGTAGTTTATCTGGCTACCGTCGCCATAATGCAGCGTCAAAGCGCCCCACATGCCGCCATTGCCCTGGCTGTCCTGTGCGCTGTGGCCAAACGTCAGCTGGGTGTTGTCGCCAAGTGCTGCGCTGGCTACGACATAACCGACAGTTTTATCGTGGTTGTAGCGGTCGAGGTAGGAATCTTTGTCCTCTTTGACCAGCACAGCACGGGCGTTCAGGCCGTCAGTTAAAGCACCCTGCACATCGCCTTCAAGCCGGGTATTGGCCCATGAACCGTAGCTGGCTTTGACGTTGGCGGCGAAATCATTGCCAGGGCGTTTACGTACCATATTCACTGTTGCTGATGGATTACCGACGCCGGACATCAGGCCATTGGCGCCGCGGATCACTTCTATCCGTTCAAACAAGGCGGTGTCCAAATCACCTTCGATGCCACCGCCGGTGAACGGCAAACCCAGGCCGTCGACCTGGAAGTTGGTGATATCAAAACCGCGGGCGTTGTAATAAGTGCGGTCGGTTTCTATGCGTTCAACGTTCACCCCAGTCGCCTGGTCCAGTGCCAGATTGATGTTGGTCAGGCCAAAATCCTGCAGTTGTTCTGCAGACAAAATACTGATGGCTTGCGGCGTGTCTTTTAACGACAAGTCGAGCTTGGTGGCGCTGCTGTTTTGATTGACCAGATAGCCCTGAGTGCGGCTGCCGGTGACTTCAATCCGCTCGACACTGCGATCAGCCGCGATGGCGCTGTCGTCTGCAGCCAGTCCGGCCTGGCTAAAAAGGGCACTGCTGATGGCAAGCGCAAGCAAAGAAGGAGCCTTGATACCGGTGGCAGCAGGCATGTTTTGCAAAGGGGTAACCACTGACTTGGACATGACAAAAACCTATGTTAAGTACGCAAATAAGAATCATTATCACATGTGTTTTTGCTGATTTCGACTGATAAATTTTTGACTTGTTACTAAGTGATTGTTTTTAAATTGAATTAACTGTATTTATTTGCAAATCTTAACGCGAATAATTCTCAAATATATTTGAGGCCTAATGATAATTCAGGTACATTGCGTTTTTCCAACGTCATTGCCGCAGGTTTTTGCGGCAGTGTGACTGGCGGCGATCTGTGCTGTGGCTGCTGCTGGCAGGCGAGTGGTGGTTGGTCCGGTGACAGGCAAAGTAACAGGTAAAGTTCGATGAAAATCTCGCAAAAACTCTGGTTTCAGTTACATGGCTGGTGTTCGCTACCGGTCTGGCTGATTTTTACTGCGGTCTGCCTGACAGGCACTATTGCCGTACTCAGCCATGAACTGACCTGGTTGTTTAACGAAAATGCCCGTGCGCTGAATCCGCAAAACCTGCCAGCCAAACCTGTCGCTGAACTGGTTGCTGCCGTGCAGCAGGCTGAGCCGACGGCTGCTATCACTTCTGTGATGGTGCTGGAGCCATATTTAGTCACTGCGGTGCTGTTCACCACTGAAACCATGCCTGCCGCCATTGCCTATGTAAATCCTTACACCGGCCTCGTGCAGGAGATTAACCCCGGCATCAACTTCATCACTTTTATGCGCAGTTTGCATGGCTGGTTGTTATTTCCGTGGCAGCACAGCTACAGCGTCGGTTATTACCTGG
>JACCDS011709704.1_pt1 | contig 15301 bp, 12 predicted proteins | sample 7446441 | NCBI WGS metagenome assembly JACCDS01 (sample SAMN15323445, study PRJNA562643) | freshwater metagenome | isolation source: river surface water | place: USA:Blue River Watershed | collected 2017-08-17 | reverse complement strand
TCGTGAGATGTAAACCCGTCGGGAGATTTAAACCCGGAGTAAATAGCAATTCTACTTTTACTTTCTAATTTCACCTAGAAGAAATTTCCCTAAATCGAGTACTTTGTTCAAAACGGTAGGGTCCATTAAGTCAAATGACAATGTGAAAACTTTCTCAATTAAGGCATCTGTTTTTTCGAATTGACTGCTTTTGTCATTTATCCAAAAATTGAAAATGAAAACAAAGTTTGAAAACAAGGTTAACGAAACTGCTTTGTCTCCCAACTTATCCATCATTGGCATTCCCATTTTCGGTAATGCTGTTTCCAAATTCAAAGAATCGAAATATTCCATAACTGATTTACGAAATGCTTCCATACTCTTGATTTTTTCGATTGGATTGTGATTGTTTTTGTATTTTAACAACAAATAACTTCGATACGATTTTGCATGTTCAAAAAAACCATACATTACCGAAAGCACTTTTTCTTGTTCAGTTGACGACTGATAAAACTCCTGTTCTGATAAGGATGCTAGAGTATCCTGCCAAATTTTCAAAGGTACATGTTGTTCAATTTGATCAACATCCGAAAAGGACTCATAAAAATCAGATTCTTGAATTTTTAAGTTTTTACACAAATGAGCCACTGACTTGGGGTTTTCACCATTTTCGTTTACAAAATCAATAAAACCTTCCACAATTTTATCGGATAGCGACTGTTCTGTTTTTTTTCTCATTTTGAATAGTTTTGGAGTTCTAAATATTTAACATTTATTGGGGGTAAATGTTTAGGTATTTAGAGATTCTGATGTTAATTTGTACCCAATTCGATGAATACATTACAAAACGATTACAACACCCAACGTTCTGCTCTGAATATTTCAGAATATGGACGCTTGGTTCAAGACTACATAACCCATATTAATTCTATTGCAGATCGCCAACAGCGAACGCTTTGGGTACACAACTTGGTCAATATTATGGCCATTTTAAATCCAGAAATAAAACTACAAGCGAATTATCAAGAAATCTTATGGGGACATATTCATCAGATTTCGGACTTTACACTTGATGTTGATTCACCGTTTCCCCTTCCCCAGAAAGAAGATAAAAACAAAAAACCTGATTTAATTCCATACAATACCAGCACCATTCGATTCCGTTTCTATGGACGCAACCTTCAGAATATGATTGAAAAAGCAACGGAAATGGAAGATGGTGAATTGAAACAAGAATTGGTAAATCTTATTGCCTCTTTCATGTACAACAGCTGTAAACTTTGGAATAATGAAAATTTGAGCAATGAAGTCATTGCCGAGCATTTAAATACGCTTTCAAAAGGAAAATTAGCATTGGCGGGTTCTGAGATTACGGTAACAGCGGATGCAAGTGCATTTACGCCTCGTCGTAACAACAATCATCAGAACAAGAATAACTTTAGGAAAAACAACAACAATAAGAAGAATTTCAGCAATAACAATCGCAATAAAAACAAAAGACGTTTCTAACTATGGCGTATTTCGAAATTGAAGGCGGACATTCCCTAAAAGGAGAAATTGTTCCACAAGGTGCAAAAAATGAAGCATTGCAAGTCATTTGTGCGGTGTTATTGACTCCGGAAGAGGTGATTATTGAAAATATTCCTGAAATCCGAGATGTTCTAAAACTGATAGAGCTTCTCAAGAATTTAGGCGTAAAAGTGCATCGCATTGAAAAAGGGAAATACTCATTTCAAGCAGACAATGTAGATATTGAATTCTTAGATAGTCCCGAATTCAAAGCACAAGGTGCTGCTTTAAGAGGTTCAATTATGATTGTTGGGCCGTTATTGGCGCGTTTTGGCAAGGGATATATCCCTAGTCCAGGTGGAGATAAGATTGGTAGAAGACGACTGGATACGCATTTTGAAGGATTCATTCAACTCGGTGCGCAATTCGAATTTTTAGCGGAACAGAGTTTTTATAAAGTACATTCAGAAAAGCTAAAAGGCACCTACATGCATTTGGACGAGGCATCGGTAACTGGAACGGCCAACATATTGATGGCTGCTGTTTTAGCTGAAGGAGAAACCACCATTTACAACGCGGCTTGTGAACCCTATCTACAGCAGTTGTGCGAGATGTTGGTAAAAATGGGTGCGAACATCCAAGGTTCAGGGTCCAATAAATTAACCATTCAAGGTGTTAATACTTTAATAGGTTGCAATCACCGTTGCTTGCCCGATATGATTGAAATTGGAAGTTTTATTGGTATGGCCGCAATTACCCAAAGTGAAATTACGTTGAAAAATTGTCGCGTAGATCAACTCGGAATTATTCCTCGAACTTTTCAACGCTTAGGAATCCAATTGGAAATTAAAGGCGACGACATTTACATCCCCAAACAAGATCATTATGAAATCGATAGTTTTATTGATGGTTCTATTCTGACTATTTCGGATCAAATTTGGCCCGGTTTTACACCGGATTTAATTTCAATTGCATTGGTTACCGCAACCCAAGCGCGTGGCACAGTTCTTATTCATCAGAAAATGTTCGAAAGCAGATTATTCTTCGTTGATAATCTAATTGACATGGGGGCTCAAATTATATTGTGTGATCCGCACAGAGCAACCGTAATTGGATTGGATCGTAGAACTAAGCTAAAGGGAATTACCATGTCTTCTCCCGATATTCGTGCAGGAGTTGCTTTATTAATAGCAGCGATGAGTGCAAAAGGCAAGAGTATTATCAAGAATATCGAACAAATTGACCGCGGCTATGAACGGATTGAAGACCGTTTAAATCCATTGGGAGCCAAAATCACTCGTTACGAGTAATATTTAAGTTAGGATTGATTCCAATAAGAATTACCCTTTGAAATTAATTAGCGAATTAAGATTCTGATTCTATAACATGAGTCACTCTTTGCATATATAGCAAATAAAGACCCTGATACTATAATAAGTTTACTCTTTGCATTTATCTAGCGAATTAATGTGCTGATTCCGAAATACACGTTCATTCCCGAGTATTTGGTTGCGGATAACGAATATAGAAAATTATCCGTCCCAAAATATACGGGGCCAGCTCTAAAGTATGCACCCAGTCCAAATTGGCGGTAATTATTATATATCGAAATCGGCATGGAAACCTCAAACCAATTGTGCTCCACTCTTGGAACAATAACCGCCGCACTGTTAAAATGTAAATTTGCTACATCGTTAATATTTATTGCCTGTTGTAAGTGTGCAGCAACGTTGAAATAGGGTAAAATTTGATAATCTACCTGTAATTGGAGAGTAGTTGGCAATTCAACCTGTGTTTTCTCCGAAATATCTTTAAGAGCACCTTGATTCCGCAAATAATCTACAGTATAATCAAATACTTCTTCAGCTCCTTCAGCAGAAGCAATTAAGAAATCGGGAGAATTTAAAGCCATTTTGACAGGTTTAGTACCATCCAAGATAAAACCTTTACTTTGATTTCTATAGGTCATCTTGCCTAAATCAAGTATGGATGCAGCGATTTTAAGTTTATAGTCTTTATAATTTCCCTTCCTCTCCTCAGTACTCATATTCTCACCTAATTCCAGAACAAATCCCAAATCAAAACCCATCCCCAATCCATTAATATTCAGAAGATTGGGCATACTTCCAGCAACAACTCCTTGAAAAATTTGACGAAGTAAGTTGTTGTCAGTATAAGAAAATTTCATGAATCCACCAGTTAACTCAAGTGTATCCATTCCAATGGTTCGAAAAGTTGCACCCGTATTTTGAATATTAAAACTACCAGTTGCCAGAATTCCTTTAATTGAAGTCCCTACCCCCAGTCGCATAGTTGATTTTTCAATCAGCTGAATGCCAAATATGCCTGATACTTCTTGATAGGAATTCGCAGAAATATTTAATGTAGGGGAAGAAATAGCTATAATAGAAGGAGTTGTAGAGGAATCTAAAAACTGCTTTGCCCAATCCACTACAGATGTACTTAAATTATTTATTCTCATGCTAGAACGAGTTCTAGATGCCGTACCCCATATAATTCTACCGTAGGTATTCACGTAAGATGGTCCGCGATATTCTGTTCCGATATTCAAACGAATATTACTAACCGAAGGATCCTCTTTTATCCAGTTCTTATCCCATTTGATTCTGCCATTTTGATCTTTATATTTATCGTCCACATCATTATTGACTAACGCCCAAAAAGAAAACGGCGTTTCAAGCGAAACATAGTTATTGTCGATATTTACGCCCAAACCACCAATATTAGCTGATCTTTGGTGATTCATATTCGTAACCAATGCCGGATTGGTATAAATGGCATTTACGCCAGCGTAGTTGGAATTTTGTAATCCAAAAAATGTTTGTGCCGTTGTCCATCTTGAGAAGCAAACTAGACCGGTTAAAATGACTATTTTTAAATATTTTATTGAATTTAAATACATGTTTTTACTAGTTTGGGAAATGATCGATCGATTTTCTGAAAACGAATAACTACAGATAGGGACGAATTTAAAAAAGAAAGAGGGACTTTTAGGTCCCTCTTTCTTCAATTATATATTAAATATTGATTATTGTACAATAAACTTAGCTGTTTCAGTACCGATTGCACTTTGCAAAGAAACGGTGTAAATACCCGCTTTCATATCAGCAACTTCAATATTGATTTGGTTTTTACCTGCACCAAACTGAACTGCTTCGATATTTTTAACAACACGACCATTGATATCCATAACAACAGCTGAAACTGCGCTAGGATTGTTCAAATGGAACATAGCTTTAACAGAAGATTGACCAGCAGTTGGATTAGGGAACACACGCGTATTTTGGATACCATTTACCAATTTCTCGTTTGACAAGTTTTCAGTTGTGATATCAATCCAGCAATTCAAGAATGTAGTGGTATTGTATGCTGTTGTAGGTAAATATGCTTTCCAACCATTGAAAGTTTGACCATAAGCCAAGAAGTTTGGTGTCCAGAACGTGTTATTGATTTTGTTTAAAGTCAAGATATCCTGAGATTGAGCATCCCAATAATTTGCGCGGATACCGAATGCGTTGTATTTACGCTTCCAGCTAGGATCAGCCCAGTTGATTAAAGTATCGCCCAATTTTGGCTTCAACATAGGTTTGAACATCAAAGTAAATGCAGTTACGTTTGCAGGAACGTCTGTAGTACCGGTAGCAGCAACTGAACTTTTAGATTTGATACCAGGCAACACACCAGAAACACGAGAGAACAATGAACCAGCTTCCCAATCTACAGAGTCTTTAAAAGACTTGTCTAAGAAGATTGTGTCTGTTTTCAAGGCAGCGGTGTTGAACATAGAACGTGCTTTGAAGGCATCAACGTTCGGAGCCGCATTTCTGTTTGTACCATTACGAGTAAATGCACGGAAAGAAAGTCCAGTAAAGTCAAAGTATTGTACGAAAAGAGTATCGATTACTTCAACCATATTTCCACCAATCATAGCAGAATCAGAGTTTCTTACATAAAATTGCTGCCAACGAATGGTATCGATAGTGTAATCGTTCCAACGGCTTAATACCGTGTTACCGCTTGACAAAAAGATAGAATCTTTAGGATCGAAAGCAGTTCCAATTACGTGAATATCGTTATTGTTTAAAGAAGTGGTTCCGTCTGCGTTTTTGTAAACTGTGTAAGCATTGGAATCTTCAGAAATCCAACGCACATACGATTTAGCATCACCTAACATCCACTCTTCGCCATAAGCACCAACGAAGTTGTATTGTTCAGATAATGAATTTGCTCTCTTGTTCATCATGTTCTTCACTTTTTGAGCATCTTGAGCTCTAAGTTGAACATTTTGATCTTGAGGGAAAATTCTTGTAGTCAATGTTTGAGCATTAACTAATGTTGCACTGATTGCAACCACCCCAAATAAAAGTAGTTTTTTCATTATAATATTAGTTTTAAATCTTTATTATTTTTCAAATATAAACAATTCTATCTAAAAAATGGCTTACAAACGGGTATATACTTAGTGAATTATGTCTAAATACTTACAGAATCCCATCCCTTAAAAAGCGAACTAACCCCAAGATAATTAGATATCCCCCAAGATAGGTCTAATCAATATTTCTTCCATTACGGAACGTTCGTTCATTTGATAAGCTTGCCAAATTACTTCTGCAACATCGTCTGGTTTCATAAAACGCGATTCGGGTAGATCCACTCCTGCCCAAGAGTCGGTCAAAGTTGCACCAGGCAATATTGCACTAACTCGAATGCCCATGGGCATACCCTCTAAACGGAGCGATTTATTGAAACCAAGCAATGCGAACTTTGAAACTGAATAACCACCTCCTGCAGCGTAAGCAGTAATACTGGCAATCGAACACATGTTAAATACATGAGCGCGGTCTGTTTCCTTTAGTGTAGACCAAAGTCCTTTTGTTAAGTAATAAGCTGAAAAGAAATTCAAATTCATTTGAAATTTCATTTGCTCAGAATCCTCATCCATTAAAGTACCAGGCAAAAACATTCCCGCGTTGTTAACCAATACATTTAACTTCTTATGATGCTTTTTAAATTCCGTAACCAATAGATTACAACCCGATTCAGTAGATAAATCTACAGCATAAACTCGAATATTTACATCAGGAAATCTAAGTTGGACTTCAAGTAGTGTTTCGGATAATTTTGAAGCATTTTTTGAACTCAAAAATAAATCGAATCCATTCTTAGCGAATTGGAGAGCGATGGCTTTTCCAATTCCTCTGCTTGCACCGGTAATTAATACAACTTTAGTCTTCGTCATCATCATCGGTGTCGCGATCAGAGGACTTAGTATCAGATTCTTCTTCGTCTTCTGCTTCAACCTCGACTTCATCGTCGGCCCCACCTTTAGAAAGTGGACGAATCATTTCATCCAAATCCTCATCGGATAGTACTTCTTTAGCACGAGTACTGAGTTTGACCAAATAAATCTTGTCCTCGGTTTCTAATCTCACTGAAGTAACGATTTCACCTTTTGAATTGGGATAACGAATTGTATGTCCCACAATACCATTAGGATACGTTTCATTAAAAAGCTCATTCAGCTCAGGAGTAAGCTTTGAATAATCAATTACTACTTTTGGTTTGTCCATGCGTCTATTCGGTGGTAAAATTACTTCAACATTCTATTTCACAACATCCAGTTTATTCACATTTTAACAACGTTATTTTTATTGTATGTAAAATTAAACAAACTAGATTAAATCTGCAATTTTAGCCATTCATACTCACCAAAAACTCCAAATTATCTTGAGTATTGTTCATGTATTTCAAGAATGTATTCATGGCTTCTTCTGGATTCATATCGGCCAAGTGATTTCTCAAAACCCACATACGCTGTAACGTAGTTTTATCAACCAGCAAATCTTCTCTTCTTGTACTCGAAGAAAGGATATCAATGGATGGGAAGATTCGCTTGTTAGCCAATCTGCGATCCAACTGCAATTCCATGTTACCTGTTCCTTTGAATTCTTCGAAAATCACCTCGTCCATTTTCGACCCAGTATCCGTCAAAGCGGTTGCTATAATGGTCAACGAACCTCCATTCTCAATATTTCTCGCAGCACCAAAAAATCTCTTCGGTTTGTGCAAAGCATTCGCATCCACACCACCCGATAAAATCTTACCGGATGCGGGCTGAACAGTATTAAATGCACGAGCCAATCGGGTAATGGAATCCAATAATATCACTACGTCATGACCACATTCCACTAATCGTTTCGCTTTTTCCAATACAATATTGGTCAACTTCACGTGCTTTTCAGCTGGTTCATCAAATGTACTTGCCACTACTTCTGCTCGAACATTGCGAGCCATGTCGGTAACCTCTTCTGGACGTTCATCAATCAGAAGAATGATCATATACACCTCCGGATGGTTCTTTGCAATGGCGTTTGCAATTCCCTGCAATAACCAAGTCTTACCCGTTTTAGGTTGAGCTACAATTAGTCCACGCTGCCCTTTTCCAATGGGAGATATCAAATCAATTATACGATTTGAAAAGTGCTTAGGATTGTCACACAAATTCAACTTTTCATTGGGGAACAACGGAGTCAAGTGTTCGAATGCCACTCGGTCGCGCACTTCTTCAGGCGTTTTTCCGTTTACTGATTCAATTTTCACTAAACAGAAATACTTTTCATTGTCTTTTGGAGGACGAATGGTTCCTTTGATGGTATCGCCTGTTTTCAAACCATTTTGTTTGATCATAAAACCAGGCACATATACATCATCCGGTGATGCCATATAATGATAATCAGGAGATCTCAAGAAACCATAACCATCGGGTACTGTTTCTAACACACCTTGAGTGGTTACCACGCCTTCCATTTCCATTAAAACGGCCATCAATTCGCGTTTGCGTTTTTCTTCTTCCGTTTCTGCAGGTTTTTCTGTTTTATTGTGTTTGTGTTCGCGCTTGTTGTGGTCACGGTTATGACGATTTTCACCATTGCGATTTTCACCATCGCCCGTGTTTTCAGCATTCGATTCAGCACCCTTTGTGCTACCTTCCTCAGAATTCACTTGTTCGGTTTGTCCAGATTCCGCCACCACTCGATCATTATTTCGATCGTTTGGTTTAAAATCTTTCTTGCCTTTTCTGCGATCATTTCTCTGATTATTTCTTGGATTTTCGCCTCTATTTTCTGAATTCGAAGTACCTTCAATCGACTCAGACGATGAAGTCTCCGCAGTTTTTGATGTATTTTCCTGAATCGAATTTTCAGATTCATTTGAATTTGACTCTGATACCGCTTCCTTCACCACACTACTCGTACGTTGCTGAATACGCGATGCCAAATCATCAAATTTGGAGTCATTATTCTCGTGATTGTTCGAAGTTCCCTTTGCGTTAGTCTCATTTTTAACCTTTACAGGAACAGCCATGCGCTTGCGTCTTTGCTTACCACCTTCAGAATCCTCCGCATCATTTTCAGCAGTTATTTTTTCTGTTTCGGGGGATGTCAACTCTGCCTCGATATTTTTTGATTCTTTGTTTGGTGAACTTCCGTTTTCAGAAGACACCGATTGATTTTCAGCATTTGCAACCGATTGCATTGCGGAAATCAAATCATTTTTTTTCATTTTTTCTGCTCCAGAGATTTCTAAAGCAGCTGCCAGAGTGCGAAGATCTGCAACACTCATTTTAGCAAAATCAGGCGATTTTGTCATATATCACAAATTCAATAATAAGTCTAGGGTAATTCAATTAAAACAATACGTTTTGGGGATTTCATAGAATCTCGAACGAGATTCGTGAGAAAAACAATGCAATTATACACCTAAAAACCACAATACCAAAATAAATCAGTCGTATTGCTCAAAAAAATACTGTCTGCGATTGAAGCCCATGTCTTTCAATCGATCTCGAGTTTCCATACACATATCTTTCCAACCACAAACGTAAATTCGAGCATCTTCTAATCCTTTTAATTCACGTTCATAATAAGGATGTACATATCCTGATTTACAACCTGCTGCTTCTTCCCTGCTCAAAACGGGAATGAACTTAAACAATGGATTGTTTTCTTGTAATGTTTCCCAATGATCTGCATATAAAATGTCTTCCTTCCAACGATTTCCAAAAACCAACACCGTTTCACAACCATGCATCAGCGATTCATGAATCATACTCCTAAATGGAGCAATTCCCGTTCCGGTGCAAATAAACACATGCTTCACAGGCGATTCCATCCCCCGAAAAACAAAACTCCCTTGAGGTGGTGATACCCATAAATCATCCCCAACATCCAATGAAAACAACCAAGGAGTGAACAACCCTTTCTCGTTCAAAACAATGCACAATTCGATTGATTGAGTTTGATTTGAGATAGAAGCAATGGAATACGAACGACTCTGCTGCGCATTGGAAATCCCCGAAAGTTCAGGCGAGGAAGTATGATAAATCATCACGAACTGGCCGCTTAAAAATGAAACCGGTAACCCGTCTTTGCGTTGTAAAAAAAAACGTTTCACTCGTGGAGACTCTTCAATAATTTCTGTTATTTCATGTAAAATAGCGTCGTTCATGATTCGTATGGATAGTAATAATTATAATCATTCAACCAACTAACAACTGGAAAAAGCGAAAAGTTGTCATCCGATTCAACTTGCATTAAATCCAATTCAAGCTCCTTGCAAATTGGTTGTATTCAACAAAATTAACAAAATGTCCTATTTTCGTAGGCATGAGTTTCCAATTTTATTTACTCACGTCAATTGGTGGCGCGTTGGGCAGCGTTTCGAGAGGAATCTTGGGAAAATGGCTTCCATTTCAGCCCAATCAATTCGCCTATGCCACTTTTTTGGTTAATATGTTGGGATGCTTTCTTATTGGATTTTTGTGGAATAAATTGGAGTCAGATTCAGCAAAAGCGCTATGGGTAACGGGATTTCTAGGCGGATTAACCACGTTTTCTGGTTTGGGACTCGAATTATTCAGGTATTTCAACGAAAAATCTTACACTATCGGCGTATTTTACGGCATGGTATCATTAATTTTGGGTATATTATTGGTTCTATTGGGCAATAAATTCACTCAATGGATATAATTCTTCGTTTGGTTTTCTAAAGAATAGAATGTGAAAAAGATACTTCAATTATTGCTGATCATTCTCTTTGGAGGATCTCAGATTTTACAGGCAAATCGCATTCTCATCCCCATGGATGAATCCCAAAAAAATCATTTAAAATCGTATGGGATTGCCTTCTGGCTGCTCGATAAACAAAAAGCGGAAGTACTTTGGTTACTGAATTACCAAGGCGGTAGTTTCATGACCAAATACAATGCCCTTTTAGAAACTGAATGCAAAACTCGAGGAGTAAGTTATTCGGTTATATCCGAAATTGAAGCCGAACGTATTGAATCTGAAATCTCTAATCCTTCGGTCAATATGAATATGGTGAAATTACTTAATGCACCCAAAATTGCTGTATATTCTCCTAAAACCAAACAACCTTGGGACGATGCCGTGACTATGGTACTTACCTACGCAGAAATCCCCTATTCAGTGGTTTTTGACGATGAAGTCTTGGAAGGGAAATTGGCTGAATACGATTGGTTGCATTTGCATCACGAGGATTTTACCGGACAATTCGGAAAGTTTTGGGCATCATATGCCAATGCCCCTTGGTATGTTTCAGAAGTGAAAGAAGCTGAAAGTATGGCCATGAAGCACGGATATCAAAGTGTTCGCGAGCTCAAGAAAGCAGTAACTTTGAAAATCCGAGATTTCTGTTTAGGTGGAGGATTCCTTTTTGCTATGTGCTCAGCCACCGATACCTATGACATTACACTCAGCGCTCAAGGTACTGATATTTGTGAATCCGTTTTCGATGGAGATCCCTCTGACCCAATGGCTCAACAAAAACTCGATTACAGCCAATGTTTTGCATTTAAAAATTTCAAACTAGAAACCAGTCCATATGTGTATGAGTTTTCAAATATCGACGTAGATCCTGCAAAGCGGGGTGTTTCCGAAGAAACCGATTTGTTTACCTTGTTTGATTATTCTGCTAAATGGGATCTTATACCCAGTATTTTGTGTCAAAATCACACTCGTACTATTCGTGGATTTATGGGACAAACCACCGCATACAACAAGGATTTAATCAAAAGTGATGTATTAATTATGGGCGAAAATGCCTTATTGGGCGAAGCTCGGTATATACACGGTGAAATGGGTAAAGGGACTTGGACGTTTTTCGGGGGACATGATCCCGAAGACTACCAACATCATGTTGGTGAGCCACCCACTGATTTGAATTTACATCCCAATAGTCCCGGTTATCGATTGATATTGAATAATATACTTTTCCCTTCTGCTCAAAAATCCAAACAAAAAACCTAATGATTGGAGGAAGTATAGGCAGTAAAACTCCTACTGCAAATCATTCAACGCCTTCGGCAACATTGCTGGAATCAATGTCCTTGAAAAACACCAAAACGTATCTTTATTGGGGAATTTTTGCAATCATTTTATCCCTAAGCATCCTGTTATTGTTGTGTGCTGCATTGATAACTGATTTTGATTCCGATGAACTTTCTTCTGTAATTAGAGCCCAAAATGCAGACAATTTCCTCGAGCATATTCAGAATGGAGTTTTGCCCGACGGGCATCCTACTGGAATCCAAACCATTATTTGGTTGGGAACCCGTTTCGGGGGATGGTCACCTATCCTTTTTCGAATTATTTGGGTTGCTTTTACGATTATTGGAAATCTATATTTCAAAAAATGGCTTAGTCAAATTTCAGAAGCCGCCGGATATTCAGAAACTACTTCGAATTGGATTTCCCTATTCGGCTTTGCCTTTATTTCATTGATGTGGTGGCCGGTTAGTATGGGATTTTGGCTTCGTCCTTACGCACCTGGTTATTCAGTTTTCATGGTATTCCTATTTCATTTTGAACAACTTCATTTCAAAAAATACGCTTGGATTTGGACGGCTGTATGCTTGGGAATTTTGGGATATATTCATTACTTCGCGTTGCTCACAGCACTGGTGTATTTTATTGTTTCTTGGGGATGGGAATTCAAGAAAATACATTTGAAAACGGTATTAAAAATAGGCGTTTTGAGTTTATTTCTGAATCTACCTCAACTTGCAATTGTATTTCATCAATTCCAATTAGGTGGATTGAATTGGTTGGGGCCTCCTACTCCCGACTTTTTCTTCAATCACTTGAATTATATTTCTGGTAATAGCCGATGGTTTCAAGGAATTATTGTGGTATTCATTTCACTTGGACTTTTATTTCAAAAAAGGAATTGGAGTAACGCATTTATCAAAAATTGGCTGGTTTGGGTGATTGTTTTCATTATTCTTTACGGATATTCCATTTTCAGGAAGCCGGTATTGCAGCATAATGCTCTATACTTTGCATTTCCCCTCCTCGTTTCTGTGGCGTCAGAATTAATCATTACTGTAATTGAATCTTTTAAATTCAAAATTAAAAATCGAATACTCACTAAAACAGCGATACTCAGTTTCACATCAGTTGGCTTTATGGCCTTGATGGTTTTTAACATCCTATTTGAAAAATTACAGTTTGCAGATGTCCGAATTCATGATCGCTATGCTGAACCATTTCGTGTTTATTCCAATTATCATCTGGGAAACATGAAAAATTCAATGCTTTTAGTGGATGGGCCTTTGGATGTGTTGAATTATCATAAAAACAATTTGATTCATACCGAAAACAATTCAGATACGAATATTCAGTTCATCCAACTGATTCAAAATCCCCAGAAAAAAAACCAAAACGTCAATCAAATTTGGCTGGATTGGGCAAACGGGTTATGGGGCAAGGATACTTTAATTTTAGCTTTAAACGCTGGCTCCAACATGAATATTTTAAATATTCTTCACTACGAATCTCAACGATGCCATTTGCCATGGGGACGTCAATCATGGGTTCACCGAACCGTAGGAGGTGAAATTCAGTGTTTTGGGCGGAATAAAACCAAAAATCAGGATTTCAACCCTAAGTTTAATCAGAGAAAAACAATCATTCCTAAAATTTGGAATGAACCCGTTTTTATTGATTTAACATCGTTGCAAATTAACAAATACGATTTGATTGGAGTTCGTTTTACATCCCCCACAATCAACACGGATTCAATCAAATTGGTGAGTGCCCTTTTCAAGGAAGGTTTCAATAAAGCCCAAATACAATACGACTACCGTTGGGAACCAGGTAATTCTAATCATGAAATTTACTTGACACTAAAATTGATCGACATTCCAGAATGGACAGAAAAATCCACTTTAAGATTGAGTTTAGAATCCGCCGCTGTCATGAATTTAACAACAGCGGATTTAAAATATGAAGTTCAAATAATTCCTGGTAATCCGTTCACTTATGGAATCTAATTTTTTCACCAAGAAGTGCTGGAAAAACCTTATTTGCTGGATTTAAAGGTTTTAGGTTTCACTAAGGTGAATACGCGGGACAAGTTAAACCCGAAGCGAATACCCTGATTTTTCCAGGTATCATTGGTATTACTAATGAACTGAGCCTCATTCAATCCAACGCTGTTAGTGATGTGAAACTGAAAAACGTGTCCGCCTGTTTCTACATCCATTCCAATAGAAAAGCTATTCACTACATCTCCTTTATTGGTTAAAATAGGTATATATTCTAAGTTGATTGAACTTCGAACTGAAACTTTGTGCCTCAAGCCCATTCCCAAAGCAAATTGCTGTGTATTATCTTTCGCTGTGGTAGCGTTCATTAAATACGTTGGTGATAAAATGATACTCAAATCTTCGTCGAATTTTCGGCCAATGATCATTTGTCCGAAATACGAACTGCGTTCTTGATCCGTAAAATTTGCGTATTGACTGCCCAGTAAATATTGACTTCCTGCAACAAATTCCAACGAAATTGGGATGCTGTTTGTCGTATTTTGATGCAAAAGTCGATACTTCAACAGTGCATCGATATTTTTATTTCCACTTACATTGGATCTGCCTGCAGAAACCATTAAGTTCTTAACGATTCCATATTCAAATCCAAAACGAGCAGTAGCTAAATCCAGACCAAACGCCTTGTACGGACCGGAATTCAACGGACCAAAACGATGCATCATTTTGAAATCCAAAACACCTGGGTCGGTAATTTCCAGGCTTTGAAGATTAACCACTTTGGTGGTTTTGAACGCAAAATCTACTTTGGCAGCTTTGGTCGATGCAGTTGGTTCTTCATCTCCTAAAAGATCTTCATCTTGCGCCAATAAAGGCTGGTAATTCAGCATTACACCAAAAAACAATACAGCTACTCTCAAACCCATTTTAGTATTACTTAGGTTCAATTTTCCCATGCACATTTGCTTTTCGACTGTTTTCAATAATTTCATAATTACCATCTTCTTACCAAATTAAATCCCAAACAAAAATTAGAAAATGAGGTGCTGGTTGCATCGGTTATCAAAAAATAAGGTTCGTTCAACGACCTAGAATTGGTTAAACTAATTTGAAATGCATGTCTTGGAGTAAAATATTCAAAACCAAATCCAACGGTTGGCAGGGTTTTAATGGGATTAGTCACAATTCCCTGAGGCACGTAACTGCCTTCAGCGGTAAAGGCCATTTTCTTTCCAAAAGAACGTCTTAAATATCCCTGAATTGCGGGAATATCATTCGAATAACCCGTCTGATCGACTAGATTAAAGTGCACGATCGTAGGTGAAACACCGATTACCAATTTTTCACCCAATTGAAATGCTGCAATTAGTTGATGCGTATATGCCAAACGATGTGAATAAAAGAATGGGTCTACGCCCCAAGCCGAAGATTCACGGCCATCCAAAG
>JACCDS010160905.1_pt1 | contig 15308 bp, 12 predicted proteins | sample 7446441 | NCBI WGS metagenome assembly JACCDS01 (sample SAMN15323445, study PRJNA562643) | freshwater metagenome | isolation source: river surface water | place: USA:Blue River Watershed | collected 2017-08-17 | reverse complement strand
GCCTCAACTTTTTTTAGATTTCATTGACGGAAAGTCAACTTCGAATAAAAAAAACGGCGTTTCCTTGTCCTAAAGCGTTTTGAAAGGCGCCCCGTTTACAAGGGGCTGTTTGTAAAGCGTTGTGATAACGTCCACTTGTTTTTGGCTCTCGTTGACGGAAAGTCAACTTCGAATTAAAAAAAACAGCGTTTTCTTGTCCTCAAGCGTTTTGAAAGGTGCCCCGTTTACAAGTGGCTGCTTGTAAAACGTTGTTATTGCCTCAACTTTTTTTTAGATCCCATTGACAGAAAGTCAACTTCGAATTAAAAAAAAACGCGTTTCCTTGTCCTCAAGCGTTTTGAAAGGTGCCCCGTTTACAAGTGGCTGCTTGTAAAACGTTGTTATTGCCTCAACTTTTTTTTAGATCTCATTGACAGAAAGTCAACTTCGAATTAAAAAAAACCGCGTTTCCATGTCCTCAAGCGTTTTGAAAGGTGCTCCGTTTACAAGGGGCAGTTTGTAAAGCAGGGTGATAGCGTTAACTTGTTTTTTAGTTTTAATTGACGGAGAGTCAAATTCGAATTAAAAAACGACGTTTCCTTGCCGTCAAGCGTTTTGAAAGGTGATCTATGATTGAGTTGTCGAAAATGCCTTCCACCTTTTCTACGCACTTATTCTTTAAAGGTTAGATTCTCCATGGGAACATCATCACTGCCTTCAAATGAAGTACATATGGCGCCTGTTTAAGCGTATGCCTCAAATAGGTGGCTTTTGCCTTGAAATTTTTCACGAATGACCTTTATTTATGATTTTTATAAAAAGAAGGTTATGAAAAATCTGGTTATTACATCGCTCGTGCTGCTCTTATTGCTGGCAGGGGCTTGCCAAAAGAGTAGCACAACATCTAGTACAGATAACACGACTACTTGTTCGGTAGCCTATACCTACAATGCGGATATAAAAATGATAATTGATGCAAGTTGTCTTTCGTCGGGGTGTCATGGTTCTGGTTCTAGCCGCGGTGATTTTACAACCTATTTTGGCCTAAAAACATACATCACCAATGGTAGTTTTAAAAGGGAGGTAATTACCACAAAAAACATGCCCGATGGAAGTTCACTAAGTTCATCGCAATTGAGCATGATAAGTTGTTGGCTTGACAGTGGTGCGCCAGAAAATTAGGGTAAACGTTGGCGTGAGTGTGCGGCAGGGACTGAAGCGGCAGCCCCCCGCAGCCCATTATTAGCAAGGGCTGCGCAGCATGGCTCTTTTTTAGAGACCCTGCTGCGCAGGGTGTTTTTTGGCCAAAGTGTATCCTTGTTTATAATGGGAAAGGGGGCTATAGCGGAAGGCCCGGTTGCCGCCCCAATTCTTTTTAAAAAGGTTAAAAGAAAAAAGCCCATCTGCATTTTCACACAGAAGGGCTCACCCAAATTGAGAACGAAGTTCTCTGATTCAAAGATACGGTGAGTTTATCGCTTGTCAATAGCTTTTTAAAGGGTATGTAATAAAATAACGAGGTTTGTCGCGGTCTAGCGAGGGGCTTTTAGCCGAGAGCCTTTATTTGTAAGCGTTTACAGCGTGTATGATAAAAACACATCTTACACGGGTAAATGTAAGATTTGCTTAAGGGGTAGATGAGGGGGCAATTAGGATGTGGGTAGCAGATTCGTTGTAGTATATGTTCACCGGATTACCAAGGTCCATCCCAGAGCAATCGGTGTACCCTGATTGACTCAACCAACAGTCGAGGCGATCTCGTTGCAGTTTATAGTGTGCGCTATCAACCGTTGAAATCATTTCGCCATTTTTTTGCATTAGTAATTTTTCATCAACCACGACCTTGCCATTAATAATGCTGAGATGGCGCGCAATGGCTTTGGAGGTGTCTTCCCAGAAAAAAACTTGCAAACCTGCCCGGTGAACAAATTCATACACATTAAGTAATGCTGTTGAGTCAAATAAATTAGTTCTAAAGCCAGCTTTTAAAAGTGCAATCGAGGAGTCGCGATTATAGGTAGTAGGCATTGCCTCGTATTCATCTTCGGTGCAAGCGAATTGCAGGAAGAGAGTAATCAGCAATAAAATTCGGGACATTAAGAACGGGTAAACTTTGAGAGATGCGGACCGAAGAACCAACTTAGTTTTATACCGAAATAATTGCCTGTGTTAGCAAATGAATGTGTGTAGGCTGTATTATCAATTGTGTAATTCACAGTAGTAGTAGCAAGATTGCCTAATCCATAATTCCAAACTAGGCTTGCATTGAGGATATGTCCGTTTTTAAAGATCTTTTCGCGTGCCACTGACCAACGAATCACAGATACAGAGCCACTGTTTTTTGATACACTGTTAAGTTCAATGCCTGGTGTGGTTTCAGTATTGGTGGTTCGGTTGATTGTTTTGGTGCCGGTTAAATAACCAGAAAATCCGGCTCCAACGACCCATCTAGCTTGTTTACAATTTGTATTGAACTTGTAATGGAGCATAAAAGGAATTTCAAGCGCGCTGAATTCTGCTTTTTGTGTGTACACATTGCGTTTGCCACCTACTAATTTGTAATCATTTGCAATTCCATATTCGAAACCGTAGTTGGTAAAACCCATTCCTACACTTCCCATCCAATGAGCATTGGCATCATAACGCGCCATAAAATTAAAGGATCCAGCACCAAATTCGTTTAATACAAAACGTGAATTGGCAATTGGGTCGCCTCCAGTGAAAGTCGCTTTATTACCATAGGTGCCAACACTTACGCCCCAACGCCAGATTTGGTGTTCTTGTGCTTGAATAAAAGTGGCGGCAATTAATGAAGCGATTAAGATGAGTTTTTTCATGGGAGTAAATATTTAATCTAATTTCGAAAAAATAGTTGACTCCACCAAATCATAACCTAAACAATAGAGCAAGAATGATTCGGTTTTCAGTTTGAACTAGATCAGGGGTCCAATCGGCGGTAATTGGCGTTGTTTTATACCCCGATGGTGAAGTAACACCGCCTGGTCCTGCGAAATAGGGCACACTGGCATGCCGGTGCACAAATTCTAGCCTTACAGCAATTTGGCTTTGTGGGCTCCATTCAACATTGCATGAAAAATCATACCCCTTAAAAGGGTCACCAGCCGACATACTGAGCGGGGTAGTGCCTTCTGTTGTGGTTGGTGATAACGCACTTGGAAGTGGACTCGCTTGACCGGTTGGTGCTAGTACCAGGTAACGTCCAGGATTATTCAGTACTCCACCGCCCATCGTTATGGCAAATTTGTTCTTGTTCAACCAAATCCGATTGTAGAACATTGCACTGGCAAAGTACTGAGCAGGACCATTAGAAGCTGAACTGTGAAAGCCATTCACGCCACCGCCTTTTTCAAAGCCAATATCACCAGTTAAAGAAAAGGCCATGCGGCTAACGCCTTTATTTTCGGGACGATTGAAGTAACGCCACAAGAAACTGTTATCAGAATGAAACCTTCGGCGATTGGGTATGCCTGCTGCATCAGCTCCATAATAGTTGTTGGATAATAATTTTAAGGATGCATTCGGGCACCAAGTAATATTACCTCCAACTCCCGGTTGATTGTTAAACATGCCATAGCTTTGCCAACCATTAATCAACCAGCCTTCAATTTTTAAATTTGAAAGTGGAAACACTTGTATACGCATTCCATTAAAAAACCAGGGTGTGTTATCGGAAGTAAAGGAGGCTTGGTATTCCCAATTTTCGGTTTGATAGTAAGAGTTGAGTCCGATATAGGACATGAACATGCCCATATCAACATTAATTCCGTACCATTTATTAAAATGATAACCCGCGTTGGCTTCAGCCAAGTAACCATAGGCGTCGGCAAGTTGGTACTGACCACGATAGGGACTAAAATCGTTTCGAGGAATAACTGTAGAACGCGTGCCGAATTGTGTTACAATGTGTGCACGTGCTTGTTTATAAGAAAAGTCGCCCCCCAAGTGAACAGCTGATATTTGCACTTCGTTGTTGCGAGCTAGAGCGGTTGATCCTACCACCGTATTATCGATAGGGTTATTGTCGGCGTAGGTAGCATTTGCATCTACCATCACTACAGGAGTAAAGTACTTTCCTTGTAACGTTGGCGTTGAGCGACGATCAGCGCCATTGCACCAGGTTAGGTCTAAATGGCTGAATGGTTCGGGTTTTAATGTGTCTTGGGCAATAGAGTGGAGAGGGAGCAATAAAGCAAGAAAAGGATAGAATTGTTTCATAAATTAGTTTATCTGTTGAAGTAGGAAAGCAATACGCGGTTGATTGAATCGTTCGTCCCATTCAACCAACGCAGTATCAGAAGCGGTTAAGTACCCCAGCAAAACTGGGTTGGCCTGAGGGTAGGCGTTTATCAAGTGAATTAATGTAAATGGGTAGAGTGGACTGTGTAGTTGTTTTGAGAAAAAATACGTGACTACTATAGGATTGTTTTTAAATCCGTTTCCCTTTGCATAGCTATAAAGGCAAATGAGGCTATCGCGATACAAAAGCGTAACCGGTTGTTGTCGGATGAATCGATGGATTTGATTTTTTGTTTTCAGTAAAAACAAACTATCTGTATTTAAAGGCGCTGGCGAGCTTGCCACTGTTTGGTATTTTAACGCACTACCCCAGGATATTTTTGTCTTTACAAGGAAGTAACGTTTCTGTAAATAGTTTTCAGATGAAGTATAGAGGGTGTCTTGTGAACAAACCACGTCGCTGTTAAACAAGAGTACAGATATGAGCACCATCGGTTTCATTGTACAAAGCTACCGAGGCGGATATAAAGATTTTATCAGGAATTGATGCCGTTGAATTTTTTATGATTCATAAAGAAAATATAAAGTAGAATGAGCGGTGAATTCAGTGAATAAAAATCGATACGCATTTACAACGATGGGATGTGGCATAGCTTCAATCGTCCATCTTACCTCAGTGCATACAACAAGGTAGGTGATGAATAAAAATCGACTTTTGACCCAAAAAATGAATTAGTTCATTAATGAATCAACTTAGAAAAAGAAAGAAAAAAATTCAGCAATCAGTTACCCGATTCTTCTTAAGCTCAGTGATTTTGTTTGACGGATCACCATTGGAAATTTTTCGATTTTAACCGAGCTGCTGTCTAGTCCGAATGCCTTTGCTTCGCTTAAGCTCAGATGTTTCAGGAAGAAGTACAATTGCAGAATGATTTTTTCGAAGATAGGTAAGTCGTTATCAAATGAGAGGAATTTTTCAAGCACTACAAATTTGAAATCGCCAATGATATTGTTTTTGCTTAATGAAGCATAACGGCTGGTGATGTCTACTTCTCCTTGTTGTACCATGTCTTCAACCACCTTTCTAAACATTAGGTTCACTCTAGGTGCAACACGGAAACCGAGTTTAAAATCGATGCGAATAATATCGTTTTCTGCGATGTGTGTTACTTTGTAATCCATTCGATAAGGCTCATTCACCACATCTACATGCACAAACCAGTACACATCGGCTCTTTTGGGTCGCTTTTGTAGAATGCTGTAAATGATTTTTGATTCAATTTCATTAGGCTGTTGTGCACTAGTCATATACACTAGATGCGTGGCGTATTTTTGGAGCGATTCATCGTTGCTCAGATCAATGAGTTGTTGTTTATGATCATCAAATTCAACCATATCCACATAACGGTTTCTGATTTTTTTAGCGATGTACCAAACAGCCATAATAGCCATGAGTAAGGTTGCAATAAGCAAGGTGATCCAGCCGCCGTGTGCAAATTTGCTGAGATTGGCCGCCAAGAATGAAAATTCAATTACCAGGTAAATTGCAATAATGAGGTAGATGAAGTACTTATTATAACGTTTCATGTGCATGTAGAAATTGAGCAGGGTGGTTGTCATAAGCATGCACAAAACAATTGCTAAGCCATAGGCATTTTCCATGTGTTCTGATTTTTCAAAATAGAGCATAATCATAATACAACCGGCAAGTAATAGCCAATTAATTGAAGGGATATAAATTTGGCCTTTTAATTCGGTTGGAAATTTCACAGCGACTTTAGGCCAAAGATTGAGGCGCATGGCTTCATTGATGAGGGTGAATGAACCACTGATTAACGCTTGTGAAGCAATAATGGCAGCACTTGTAGCTATGACAATTCCAATTGGCATAAAGCTTTCGGGCATAATGGCATAAAAGGGATTAGAAGCTTTGAAGTCGGTTAAATACTGCCCTTCATGAGCCATAAGCCATGCACCTTGTCCGAAATAGTTTAGCACCAACATGATTTTTACAAACATCCAAGAAATACGAATATTATTTCTACCACAGTGACCCAGGTCCGAATACAGCGCTTCAGCTCCGGTAGTACATAAAAAAACCTTACCAAGAATTAAGAAACCTTGAGGGTGTTTAGACAATAATTCATAAGCGTAATAGGGGTTAAGCGCACTGAGAACGGAAAGGTTGGTTGAAAGTTGAATAGCACCTAGAATGCCGAGCATAGAGAACCAAACAACCATGATAGGTCCGAAGAACTTACCAACCAAGGCAGTGCCGAATTGCTGAATAAAGAAGAGCACGCATAAAATTCCAATAACGATAGGCACAGTGTTGATGTGTTCATTGAAGTAACTCAACCCTTCGACAGCGGCCGACACAGAGATGGGGGGCGTAATTATCCCATCGGCTAGTAGGGCGCTGCCACCTATAATAGCGGGCACTACAAGCCATTTGTATTTATTTCTGCGCACCAAGGTGTACAATGAAAAAATACCTCCTTCACCGTTATTATCGGCTTTTAGTGTAAGCAGCACGTACTTTATAGTTGTCTGTAATGTAAGCGTCCAGAATACGGCTGATATGCCTCCTTTAACCAAAACGGAGTTGATGGCTTCGGAGCCGGTTATCGCACTCATAACATAAAGTGGACTGGTGCCAATGTCTCCGTAAATAATTCCAAGCGTTACCAGTAGCCCGCCGAGGGTCACCTTATTAATCGCGTTGTGTGATTGGTTCATGTGGTGATGTTTTGTTTTCCGTAAAATCTATATCCAACGCCTGATTCAGTCAGAATGAATTCAGGGCGATTGGGTTCTGTTTCTATTTTTCTGCGTAATTGTCCAACAAATACCCGCAAATACTGGGTTTGGTTGATGTAACCGGGTCCCCAAATGGCGCGAAGTAAATTTTGGTGAGTTAAAACTCGGCCCTCATTGCTTACAAGAAGCGCCAAGAGATCGAACTCCGTGGAGGTCAATTTCACGGGTTCACTATTTCGTAGCACAGTTCTTGCTTGAAAATGAAATGTTAGAATGGTGTGTCCGTCAGAGAACACCACTTCATCCTTGATTCTTCCCCTTAGTGAAGAGCGAATTCGCGCAAGAAGTTCGCCTGTACGGAACGGTTTGATGAGGTAATCACTTGCACCATTATCAAGTGCCATAACAATTTCGTCCTCTGTACTCTGAACTGAGAGCATGATAATGGGTCCAATGAATGTTTTCCGAAGTTCTTTTAAAGTTTGCTGACCACTTTCATCTGGTAGGCCAATGTCGAGAAGAATTAAATCGGCAGGCTCTCGCGATTGAATACGTTTACCTTCGAAACCTGTATTAGCAGTTGAAACACGGTAGCCATTTGCTTCGAGCGTTATTCTCAGCAGTTTGCTGATGTCTTCTTCATCATCTATTACGAGTATGTGTTTCACGGTCATTCGGCAGCTGGGTGGTAAGAAATTTCACAAGGAATTTCAATAATAAAACGGGCACCGCCATCCTCGGTTTCAGTTAGGCGTACTTCTCCTTCAAGCGCTTCGGTAAATCCTTTTACAATAGAAAGTCCGAGACCAGTACCTCCAGTACGACTGTAATTCAATCGATAAAATTTCTCAAATACTTTTGTCCGCTCTTCAATTGGAAAGCCATGACCGGTGTCTTCAACCACCAAGACTAATTTATTGGCTCTTGAGGAAATGCGCACAGTAACGACCGCATATTTTGGGATATGGTGGATGGCATTGTGTATGAGATTGTGGAGTATTTGCCATAAAAGGCCATAATCTGATTTAAATAGCGGTAACGTTTCAAGTACACTAACATGTATTGGTTTTCCTGCTGATTCCTCACTCAACGTATTGATTACATCGTGCACCAATTCATTGGCATCAAACCAATCAGGACGTGGTTGTATCACCCCAGATTCTAGGCGTGACATATTCAATAAATTGTTGACTTGCCTGTTGAGTCGTTGGGACGCGTTAGATACATCTTGTAACAAGTCGTTTTTTTGATGTTCGGTTAATTTATCAGAGAGAGCTTGAAGATTATCAGTAGCTGTCATGATGGCTGCAATAGGCGTTTTTAACTCGTGTGAAAGCGAGTTAAACATCGTATTGTATAATCGAAGCGTGTTTTCCTTCTCCTCTTTTTTATTCGCTTCTTTTTCAATTCTACGAATACGTGTACTCAATACTACATTCAACAGAGCTATGATGAAGTACATGGAGAACATCAGGGCATCTTCTGCATTACCTATAGTGAGCGTAAATTTTGGTGGTATGAAGAAATAATTCCAAATAAGTGCGCTAACTACAGCTGTTATCAGTACCGGGAAAATCTCAAAAACCATGGCTGAGATGGAAACTGTAACCATGAGAATAAGCGCAACAACACGGTAACCCATTAAGTCGGACAACGAATAACAGATTAAGGCCGCTGCCAATGTAAAACCCAAGGCAATAAAAAATTGCCGATGTAGGGGCGTGTGCCTGAAATCTAGGTAGTTCAACGAATGTGGCTTTAAGCCGATACAAAATTACATGTTGGCGTATAAAGATTTTATAAAGATGGAAAATTAATAGTAGGGAAGGTAGGGGGCAAGAAGGGATAAATGGAGAAAAAAGAAGGCTGTCCGATTAACCGACAGCCTCATTATTTAACAGATGCTTTTAAATAAGCCTATTTCGCTGATTTTTTTGCTGCCTTTTTAGGTGCAGCTTTCTTGGTTGCAGCCTTTTTAGCAGCCGGTTTTTTTGCCACGGCTTTTTTAGCTGGGGATTTGGCGGACTTTTTACCTTTATCGAACGCACCTGGAACCTGCTCCTCAATCATTCGCTTCACCTCTTCGAGTGAGATGCCACTCAATTCTTCGGGCGCATAGCGGCCACCACTTTCCGACTTAGTAATCTTGAGCATGTTTTTGCCAAAGCGAATGAAGGGACCCCAACGTCCGTTTTCAATGGCTATTTTTTCATTTTCCCAAATTTGAATATACCGGTTGGCTTCTTTTTCAAGTTTCTTCTCAACTAACTCATTAATGTCTTTTTGAGTCAAATGATCAAAATTATAAGCCCGCGGTACATTGATAAATAAGTCTCCCATTTTTATAAAAGGACCAAAGCGACCCTTGCCCTTAGTTATAGGTTGATCCTTGTAATAAGCAATTGGGGCATCCGCTTGTTCTTTTTCCTGAATCAATTGAATCGCTCGTTCAGCATCTACTTTTAAAGGATCCTCACTCCGTGGAATGGAAATATATTGCTCACCCCATTTTACATATGGACCGAATCTGCCAACACCAACAATCATTTCTTTCTCCTTAAAGAGTCCAAGAGACATCGGTAGCTTGAAAAGATCTAGGGCATCGGCCAAGGAGATGGTTTCAATGCTTTGTTCTTTTCGAAGGCTGGCAAAACGGGGTTTTTCGCCCGTTTCTTCATTAGTTTCACCAATTTGAGCAATGGGACCAAAACGACCAATTCTCACAATTACAGGTTTGCCGCTTGCAGGGTCGGTTCCTAATGAACGTTCGCCACTAGCACGCTCGCTGGTGTCAATGGTTTTTTCAACGTTAGAATGGAAGGGACTGTAAAATTCTCGGATCATTTGAGTCCAAGACATTTTGCCTTCAGCAATCTCGTCGAACTCTTCCTCCACACGTGCAGTGAAGTGGAAGTCCATAATATCAGGGAAGTATTGTGTGAGAAAATCATTGACTACCATTCCAATATCGGTTGGAAATAGTTTTGCTTTTTCAGCGCCTGTGTTTTCGGTTTTAATCTCTTTATCTATTTGGCGACTGTTTAATTTCAACACAGAAAAAGGGCGGGGCGTTCCTTCACGGTCACCTTTTTCCACATAATTTCTTTTTTGAATGGTAGAAATAGTTGGGGCGTAGGTACTAGGACGACCAATGCCTAATTCTTCCAATTTTTTTACAAGGCTTGCCTCAGTGTAACGCGGAGGATGATGGCTGAAACGTTCAGTTGCTGAAATTTCTTGAGCAACAAGTCCCTCGCCTTCCTTGAGTGCTGGCAGCATGCCTGAAGTGTCTTCACTTTCATCGTCATCGCTGCTTTCGAGGTAGACCTTGAAAGAACCGTCAAACTTGAGTACTTCACCTTGAGCCACAAATTGTTCGCTTGTACCTTGAATAGTGATGCGAGCGGTCGTTTTTTCTAGTTCAGCATCGGCCATTTGACTGGCAATTGTGCGTTTCCAGATCAGTTCATAAAGCCGTTGTTCGTTTCGGTCGCCAGAAACATTTTGATTTTGTATATAGGTAGGTCGAATGGCTTCGTGAGCCTCTTGTGCCCCCTTGTTTTTTGTTTTGTAACGACGAACTTGGTGGTATTTTGCTCCGAAAGAAGAAGTAATGGTTTCTTTCGCTTGATCTAAAGCCGTTTCAGAAAGATTGACTGAATCGGTACGCATGTAGGTTATTTTTCCCGACTCGTAAAGACGTTGCGCAACAACCATTGTTTGCGATACCCCAAAGCCCAATTTACGTGCCGCTTCTTGTTGCAGCGTAGAGGTGGTAAATGGAGCACTCGGCGTCCTTTTTGCCGGTTTTGTTTCAAGTTTCCCTACTGTGAAAGTTCCCGACAAGCATTTTTCCAAGAACGCTTTAGCCTCAGCCTCGGTATTAAATCGCTCATCGAGTTCAGCTTTTAATAAGGCTTTGGAGCCTGTTAAGAACACGGCAGCAACTTTAAATGCCGAAACCGATTTAAAATTTTGGATCTCGCGTTCACGTTCAACAATTAATCGTACCGCAACCGATTGCACGCGGCCGGCTGAGAGGCTTGGGCGGACTTTTTTCCAAAGAATGGGCGATAATTCAAACCCCACTAAACGATCAAGAATACGTCTGGCTTGTTGCGCATTCACGAGGTTTAAATCGATATCACGTGGATTTTCAATTGCCTTCTGAATAGCAGGCTTGGTAATTTCATGGAAAACAATCCGGCGAGTTCTCTTTTTATCCAAACCAAGAGTTTCGTATAGATGCCAACTTATAGCCTCCCCCTCACGGTCCTCATCGGATGCTAACCAAATCATCTCTGCATTCTTGCTCAATTTCTTCAATTCAGCAATGACCTTTTGCTTATCAGGTTGTATTTCGTAGGTCGGTGTAAAATTCTTTTCTATGTCAATGCCAAAACCCTTCTTTACCAGATCCCGCACATGACCAAAACTCGAACGCACCGTAAAGTCTTTTCCGAGAAACCCTTCAATAGTTTTTGCCTTTGCAGGGGACTCCACGATAACTAGATTTTTGCTCATACCTTATATATATGTTACGTTTTTAACGCTAATTTGAAGCCTAATAAGTCCGATTTTTTGAAAATTCCACCAAAAAACCCCTCATTTTCCGTTTTTCAAATGCGTTTTAAAGCCGCAAAGAAAAAAAAATAATCTGTTGACCAACAAATAAAAATGCTAACCACCCAATTTAAACCGCCTAAAATCGTTAAATAGCTGTCAATTTGTCATACAATTTCCTAAATTTGCTCATTCATGGAACAAAATAAGGTAATCGAAGAAGGTCGGCAAGGCGAAACATTGCATCAACCATCCAAGGGAGGTAGTAAGAAGTTGTTTTTAGAAAGCTATGGTTGTCAAATGAATTTTAGTGATAGCGAAATTGTAGCCTCTATTTTAAGTAAGGAAGGGTACTCAACCACACAGACGATGGAAGAGGCCGATTTGATTTTTGTAAATACGTGTGCTATTCGTGAAAACGCAGAAAATAAAGTTCGTCAACGATTACAAGATTATAAAAAGGCCAAGAAAAATAATCCCGATATGGTGATTGGCGTGCTTGGTTGCATGGCAGAGCGATTAAAATCAAAGTTCTTGGAAGAAGAGAAATTGGTAGATATCGTTGTAGGTCCAGATGCCTACCGTGACTTACCGAATTTAATAGAACAAGCAGGGAGCGGACAAAAAGCCGTGAATGTTATACTGAGCAAGGAGGAGACCTATGCCGACATTGCCCCCGTGCGGTTAGATAAAAACGGCGTTAGTGCTTTTGTGAGTATTATGCGTGGCTGCGATAACATGTGTAGCTTTTGTGTAGTCCCGTTTACCAGAGGAAGAGAGCGTAGTCGCGATCCATTGAGTATTGTACAAGAGTGTAAGGAGGCCTTTAATGCGGGGTATAGAGAAGTGACTCTTTTGGGCCAAAATGTCGACTCCTACTTATATAGTGGCGGAGGATTAAAAAAGGAAATATTAACCGAAGAACAGCGACTATCAGCAACCAATTTTGCGCAATTGTTAGAAATGGTCGCTCTTATTCATCCAGATTTACGTGTGCGTTATAGCACTTCTCATCCAAAAGACATGACCGATGACGTGTTACATATCATGGCTAAGTATGATAATATCTGCAAATACATTCATTTACCGGTACAAAGTGGCAACAGTAAGGTATTGAATGATATGAATCGTGGGTATAACCGTGAATGGTATTTATCCCGCATCGAATCAATACGACGCATCATGCCCGAATGCGGTATAAGCACCGATATTATTACAGGATTTTGTGGTGAAACCGAAGATGAACACAAGGACACGATTTCATTAATGGAAGCCGTTCGTTATGATTATGCCTTCATGTTTATGTACAGTGAACGACCTAAAACCCTTGCTGAAAGAAGGTTTAAGGATGATGTTCCAGAGGAAGTAAAAAAAAGCCGTTTAACGGAGGTGGTCAACCTTCAACAAAAACACAGCGAGGAGCGCATTAAATCTCAAATTGGTAAAGTTCACAGGGTTTTAGTTGAAGGCGCCTCTAAGAGATCAGATGCCATGTTAATGGGACGTAACACGCAAAACACCGTACTCGTTTTTCCGAAAGGTGACCTAAAACCGGGAGATTATGCCAATGTATTAGCAACTTCCGGAACTGCAGCAACATTGATTGGTGAAGTGGTAAATTAAAGAATGACAATGAGTGTACAGGATTTAAAGCAAAAGTTTGGAATCATTGGTAGTAATACCATGCTCGACCGTGCAGTAGACATAGCGAGGCAGGTTGCCCCAACCGATCTTAACGTGCTTATTAACGGCGAGAGTGGCACAGGTAAGGAAGTTTTCCCTCAAATAATACATCAAAATAGCGTACGTAAACACGGCCCCTATATTGCAGTGAACTGTGGTGCCATTCCAGAAGGCACCATCGACAGTGAGTTATTTGGTCACGAAAAAGGAGCTTTCACTGGAGCGACTGAAGCTCGAAAAGGGTATTTTGAAGTCGCTAATGGAGGCACCATTTTTTTAGATGAAGTAGGTGAATTACCACTCGCAACACAAGCACGTTTACTCAGAGTTCTTGAAAGTGGTGAGTACATTCGTGTTGGTAGCAGTAAAGTTCAAAAAACCGATGTAAGGGTCGTTGCCGCAACGAATATCAATTTTTTTCAAGCCATTGAGCGAGGAAAATTTAGAACGGATTTGTATTATCGTTTAAATGCCGTCCCCATTAATTTGCCACCATTGCGTGAGCGAAATGAGGACATACATTTACTCTTCAGAAAGTTTGCGAGTGATTTTGCAGCAAAATACCGCATGCCCGTAGTTAGGCTCAATGCAGAAGCAGAGCGTGTTTTGATAGGCTATTTTTGGCCAGGAAATATTCGTCAATTAAAAAACATTGCTGAACAAATTTCAATCATAGAAAAGAACAGAGAAATTACAGCCGAAACATTACTGAAGTACCTACCACAATTTTCAAATGGTAATGTGCCATCTGTTACAGGATCAGAGAGTGGGGGAATGTCTTCATCTGATCGTGAACTCATTTTTAAGGTCCTTCGTGAATATGGCAATGAACTGAGCGAACTTAAAAAGATTGTGTACGATTTAATGAGCGGCAATGTTAAAATGACTCCTGCTAATGACAATGGTTCCAATATGAAAATACTAAGCAGGGGTTACAATGATCACGCACCAGAGTTAAATGCTATTACAATACATCAGCCTTCTGCGGTAGATCACGCCCCCCATGTCATAGATCTTGAAGAGTCGCTGTCATTGCAGGATAAAGAGGTTGACATGATTAGAAAAGCCTTGCGGAAGCATAAAGGAAAACGCAAAAATGCTGCCAGAGAATTAGGTATAAGTGAACGTACTTTGTATCGAAAAATAAACGAATTTCAAATAGAAGAATGAAGTGGTATAGTTACATAGCTATTCTTTTTTTCCTAGCGCTTATTTCGTGCAAGGCTAAAATTTCTATGAGTGGCGCCTCCATTCCCCCTGAAGCGAAAACCATTAGTGTTGGATTTTTTAAAAACAATACTTCTCTTGGAGCTCCTAGTCTGTCGCAACGTTTTTCCGAAAAATTAAAAGACGTTGTTTCACAACAAACCAATTTGGGACTAGTAAAGTCCAATGGTGATTTGCAATTTGAAGGGTATATTGCGGATTATAATGTGGCACCGGTGGCGGTTCAGACACCTGATCAAGCCAGTATGAACAGAATGACGATAACTGTGAATGTGGTTTTTAAAAATAGGTTTGATCCGAAGAAAAACTTCGAGCAATCGTTTAGTAGGTTTGCTGATTTTAGTAGTTCAGAAAATGTGTCAAGTAAGGAACCTGAACTTGTTCAGGAAATTTACCGCCTAATAACTGAAGATATATTTACCAGAGCATTTAATGATTGGTGATCAAGAGTACTGATATATTTCGTTTAGTAGATGCTCCGGCTTCCATAAGACCAGACGATATAACGGCTTTAGAAGAAGTGGTATCCACCTTTCCATATTATGGAACAGCTCATCTATTGTTGGCTGCCGCAACTAATTTGCATGACCATCATGCCTACCAGCGAGTGCTGAAACGTACTGCGATACATGTGCCAAACAGAAGCCGTTTGTTTAACCTTGTTGAATTTCTGAAAATACAACCAGTTAGTGAACAAGCTCCTTCAAGCGAAACAGGGGCCAATACAGCGCCTTTAAGTAAACCCGAATCGATCGCTGAAACAAGCGTTGCTGAATCAACTACAATTGAACGCTCTGAAAACACTTCAAAAATAGAACCCCCTGCTACTGCAGAACAAG
>JACCDS011358352.1_pt1 | contig 15311 bp, 11 predicted proteins | sample 7446441 | NCBI WGS metagenome assembly JACCDS01 (sample SAMN15323445, study PRJNA562643) | freshwater metagenome | isolation source: river surface water | place: USA:Blue River Watershed | collected 2017-08-17 | reverse complement strand
GTTCAAGCCGCTCGTAGAGCACATCCATCGTCATGTCGGTGGGACGGTTCCTGACCATGCCCAGCGCACCGCCGGCATGGTGCTCGCAAATATAGACAACCGTACCGCCGAGAATCGGATCGAGCATCGACGGCATCGCGATCAGGAAGTGATCGGCGAGCTGGAGTTCAGGCGTGTTCACGGAAAAATCGGTAGCGTCCGCGCGCGGCGCGGAGGACGGAGGAGACTGCGGCTTGCCTTGCTTTGCCATGGCGCGCATTTTATCAGCTTTGCACCTGACGACCGAAGCGCAGCTACACTGCCGGCTTCCCCCAATGCACTATCGCAAGCTCACTTCATGAAACGATTCGACCGCGCGCTGGTCTGGTTCCGGCGCGATCTGCGCCACTTCTATAACGCGGCGTTGCCCCAGGCTCTGGCTTCGAGCCGGCAGGTGTGCTGCACTTTCATTTTTGATAAAGATATTCTCGATCCTCCGTTGGCGTTCGGTCAGCTGGACCGGCGCGTGGCCTTCATCCACGCAAGCCTGCAGGTGCTCGACACTGCGCTACGGGCCAATGGCGGTGGGTTGATCGTGCGGTATGGCCGCGCTGTCGACGTGATGCCCCAGCTCGCGCAGGAACTCGGCATTGATGCTGTTTTCTGTAATCAAGACTACGAGCCTTCGGCGAATGCACGGGATGCGGCGGTTCGGCAGGCACTGAATGACGCAGGCCGTCAGTTCCTGAGCTTCAAGGATCAGGTGATCTTCGAGAAAGACGAGGTGCTGTCGCAGGCGGGCAAGCCGCTGTCGGTCTTCACGCCTTACAAAAATGCGTGGCTGAAAAAATTCCAGTCGCCGGCTGGCGAGCTCGACAGCAGCCTGTTGCCCTATTTCGATTGCACGCCCGCTCCGGGGCAAATGGCGATGGCCGCAGAGCAGCCGTGGCCGACGCTGGCGCAGATGGGCTTTGACGACTGCGACCTTGCTGCGCTGAACCTGCCGACGGGCATGTCGGGCGGCCAGCGCCTGCTGGATGATTTTCTGCCGCGACTGGCGCGCTATGGCAAGGCGCGCGACTATCCAGCATTGAAGGGCCCCTCGTACCTGTCGGTTCACCTGCGCTTCGGTACGGTATCGGTCCGCGCGCTGGCACGCCATGCGATGGATGCGATCCGTTCCGGCAGCGGCGCAGATGGCGCTGCCGTCTGGCTGGCCGAGCTCATCTGGCGTGAGTTTTATTTCATGATCCTGCACCATCACCCACAGGTGGCCGACGGTGCGTCATTCAAGCACGACTACGACCGAATCCAATGGGAGCAAGGCGCCGAAGCCGATACTGCCTTCGCCGCATGGTGCGAGGGACGCACCGGCTACCCGCTGGTCGATGCAGCGATGCTGCAGCTAAATCGCAGCGGCTATATGCACAACCGACTGCGCATGGTCACTGCCTGTTTCCTGATCAAGGATCTGGGCATCGACTGGCGGCGTGGCGAAGCCTACTTTGCGCGGCAACTGAACGATTTCGATCTGTCCGCGAATAACGGTGGCTGGCAGTGGGCTTCGTCATCCGGCTGCGATGCACAACCCTATTTCCGCATCTTCAATCCGGTCACGCAATCGGAGAAATTCGACCCGGACGGCAAGTTCATCAAGCGTTACCTACCGCAACTGGCAAAGCTGGACGCCAAAGTTATTCACGCGCCATGGCTGGCACCAGAGCTGACGCTGCAAATGGCCGGCATTACGCTCGGCAAGGACTATCCACGCCCGCTGGTCGCTCACGATGAGGCAAGGAAGCGCACGCTGGAACGTTATGCGGTCGTGAAAAAAGCGGAAACGGCGAGCTGAGTCCTCCAGTACTGACGATGCGCCGGTGAGCTGGAATGCCGGTGAGCCGCAATTCATCAGCGCCAAAAGCGATCTCCGATCTCACCGGCCATGTCGATTCCGAGAGTTCACGTTGCCTGGCTGCTGACCGGCCGGCTGTGCCGGGTCAGATCATACTGGGTGGCGCCGCTCGCCAGGCCAGAGCGCTTGAGCCAGTCAGGATGGGCGAGCGTGTCGCGCAAATCTCGTCGTCCAGCCTCCCAGCGCTCCAGCACTGTGGCGCGCGAGAACTCGTAATCTTTCGATTCCCGCTCGAATGGCCCCTGCCGGTAGATCAGGTGGACGATGTCCAGCGGCGCCACCTCGGTAAAGTCTTTCAGATACTGCACGGCTGAATGGTCGCGCAAGTCTTCCGGCAGCTTGGCCAGCAACTCGCCGATGGCACAGCGCATGTTGGTCAGCTCGGTGACCATGTTGCTGCCATAGCGCGTTCGGCTGGAATAGGTAATGTCTTTCTGCCGTTTCAGCACGTCATCAAAGGTACGGGGCCAGTCGCCGCGCGCATTGAAGAGGTCCACCTGGAAGATCAGCAGACTTTCATCGTCGTCGCGCAGATCGAGCACATGATGCAGCGGCGTATTGGACACGATGCCACCATCCCACCACAGCTCGCCGTCGATCTCGACCGGCGCAAACGACGGCGGCAACGCGCCGCTGGCTATCACGTGCTCGGGGCCGATGCGGGTTTGCGTGTTGTCGAAATAATGAGAATTCCCGGTGCGAACATTCGCCGCACCTAGGGAAAGACGGATCGCGCCATCATTGATCCGATCAAAATCGACCAGCGCCTCCAGCGTGGCGCGCAGCGGCGTGGTGTCGTACAGGCTGAGCGCGCCGGCTGAACCGGGTGGCTGGAACGGTGCCGGCGGTATGCGCGGCTGAAAGAATCCCGGAATGCCGACCCACGCCGCATGCCAGGCACTGAGCTGGTTCAGCGCGCCGCGCTGTTCACCATTTTCAGTAAGCGCGCTCATCCATGGCATCAGCGAGGTTGGATCCGGAAGCTGTGGCGTACCCGACGATACCCGATGCCAGAACTCGGCCAGTCGTTCGACGCGGCGCTCCGGAGAATTTCCGGCAATGAGCGCGGCATTGATTGCACCGATCGACACGCCCACGACCCAGTCGGGCTCGCACGCATTCGCTGCCAGCTCCTCGAATGCGCCGGCCTGGTAAGCGCCCAGCGCGCCACCGCCTTGCAAGACCAGCGCAATCGAGTCGTGCGCACGCCGCAGCCCGGTGTTCTTGCGGTTGGCTTTCCATTCAACCTTCATGATCCCTCCGCTCTTCGTGAAACCACGCAACGCCGGACGGATACGGCCCGGCCTCAGGCTGCGAGCTGCGTACCACCGCGCAGGTCGGCCAGCGCCGTCAGCAATGCGCCCTCGTCAAAAGGTTTACCGAGATAGGCAAGCACGCCCAGCTGCTGGGCGCGTTCGCGATGTCGGTCCGCAATACGCGAAGTGATCATCAGCACCGGCAACGACGACAAGCGAGGATCGGCACGCAGCGTTGCCAGCAGCTCGAACCCATCCATCCTCGGCATCTCGATATCGAGCAATACTGCCATCGGCGTGCATTCGCCCAACCGGTCGAGCGCTTCGATGCCATCGCGAGCCAAGGTCACCGCGTAGCCATGCCGCTCCAGCAGGCGCTGGCTAGCGCGACGCACCGTCAGCGAATCGTCGACGACCAACACCAGCGGTCTTTCGGGAAGCGGCTCAGCCACTACCTGGGTCGTTGCAGGCAGCCGGAAGGGGTCGAGAATGAGCACGATGCTGCCATCACCTAACAGCGTGGCACCGGCGATACCGGGCACTTGGGCCAGCTGCGCCCCGGGATGCTTGACCATGAGCTCGCGTTGTCCGATCACGCTATCGAGTCTCAGCGCAAGCAGACGATCTCCCTGCTGCAAAATCGCCACCGGCAACCGCGTCGTGTCTTCCGCGCGTGCGCCCACCTGCGTGCCCAGCACCTGTGCGAGATCTCGCAGCGGCAGCTGCTTTCCCTGCCACGTCAGCGACCAAACGTTCGATGTATCCTCGATGTCGCCCGCCGCCGGCTGCACCACCTGCGCCACCTGTGCGACCGGCAATGCGAAACGACGGCTGCCGGCACTGACCAGCAACACGGGCAGACTGGCCAGGGCCAGCGGCACGGTGATGTTGAACCGGCACCCTGGGCCAGCGAAATTCTCGACGACAATCCGTCCACCCATGGCCTGCAGCTCGGACCGTACCGCGTCCATGCCGATGCCGCGCCCGGACATCTCAGTCACCTCCGCTGCCGTGGAAAAGCCCGGCGCGAAGATCAACGCGGCCAGTGCAGCATCATCGGGTTCCTCATCGGGGCTCAGCAGGCCTGCAGAAACCGCGCGGCGGCGTACCCGAGTGAGGTCCAGGCCGCGACCATCATCCTGGAACCACAGCCGCAATTCATTGCCGGCAATGGCTGCACCGATCGTCACGGTGCCAGAGCGCGGTTTGCCGATTGCCAACCGTTGCTCCGGTGGCTCAATGCCGTGGACAACCGCATTGCGCAGCAAATGGCCAAACGGCCCGGCCAGCCGGTCGAGCAGCCCGCGTTCAATATCGAGCTCTGCCCCGACGAGAGCGAGCTCCGCCTCGCAGCCGGCATCGCGCGCTGCCTGTCGCAGCAGACCACGCAACCGGGATTCCAGTGAGCGCAAGGGTTGCGAGCGCATGACCTGCAGATCGAGCTGTAACTGCCGGATATCGCGTGCCTGCGTCGCTGCCGACGATGCCAGCCGCTCGACCTGTCGGGCGATACCGCGCTGCGCGCCGGCCAGATCAGCAATGCTCTCGGCCATCATGCGCGTGAGCTCGTGCAATCGCGTGTAGCGGTCGAACTCCAGTGGATCGAATCCGCTCTCGCTGCCCTGCACCGCGCTCGACAGGATGCGAGACTCCGATTCAATCTCGAGCTCGCGCAGCTGCGTGCGCAAGCGGGCAAGATCATCGGCAAGGGCCACGACTGCATGACGTTGGTCCTGAACGGCATCATGGATGCCGGCATGACCAACCCAGAGTGTGGCGGTGGTGTCTGCCACACGCGCCAGCTGGCCGGCCGCAACGCGCAGCTGTTGAACCGTTGAATCGGAACGAGCAGTTGTAGTGATTGCAGCGGTTGTAGTGATCGTAGCGGTCGGCACTGCATCGTTGCCAACTGTCGGTGTGGGACGCGTTTCTGCATCGTCAGCGGCATCACCCGTTGCGTGGTGATTGCAGACGTCGGCAGGCGTAGCCATCGCCTCAGCCGCCGGTGAGGGCATCAGAGCAGCCTTCGACCGATCCGAGATGTCGCGCGACATCCAGCGGTCGATACGCTCCTGCAATTCGACCAGCGCCGCCGACCGTTGTGCCGGAGATTGCTGCACCAGCATGTTGACGTCGGATTCGGTCTGATGGAATTCATTGCCAAGTGCTGACTGCCCTGCCATGCGGGCACTGCCCTTCAGCGTGTGGAGAACCCTCAGCAGTTGCATCGGCGGCTCACGACTATCCGGCTGTTCTTGCCAGGCCCGCAATGCAAGATCAAGCTGGGGCAACAGGTCAGCTGCCTCTTCCTCAAAAATGGCCCTTAATTCGCTCGATGCCTCATCGTCAGCACACAACGAATCAGATGCTGCAGTGAGCGGAGACAACAGCGTGGCGGCAGGCGCGATCTGCGGCACAAACTGCGGCAAAGGCTGCGGTGCTGATGCGGGCATTGGCGGCAACGACAACTCCATCGGCGAGGGAAAGTTGTCGAGCTGAGCCGCATCCTCCGGTGACATTGCCTGATCAGGCGGCAGCGTGCCGGCGACGTGACATTCATCACGTACCTCATCCATCGATACCGATATCGATGGGGATATCGACAGAGACAACGACTGTTCAATATCCGAGGCTGCCGTGTCGGCATGATGCTGCAACCGCAACAGTAAATCGGGGCATGCATCGCACTCGCCGAGCGTCGCGAATTGATCCAGCATCTGATCGAGCGAGATCAATGTATCGCTTAACAGCACATCGTCGGGCCGCTGACGGTCACGCATCAGATAGCTCTCGAGCGCCAATGCCACTGCAGCAATTGACGCCTGTCCGATCGTGGCGGAGCAGCCCGCGATTGTATGGACAGCACGAATCGCTTCCTCGTACAGATCCTCTGATCCTGGCTGAGTCACGAGCTTGTTCAGCGTCGATAGATGCCCGCGGGCTTCATCCAGGAAAATGCGGCGCAGCCGCTCCTGAGCTTCACTCGCCTGCGCTTCACTCGCCTGCGCTTCAACCGAGTACACCTCAGCCTCCTGCCATGCTTCTTCATGCGCAGGACTGTCGCACTCGATGGAATCGGACTCGATAGCCATCGTTGGCGCATTGTCTGGCGTGACGGACAAGTCGAGCGGGATCAGCGCCAATGCGGCCGACAGCTGTACCCAGGCGATCGCCAGTTGCTGGCTGACGTCATCGGACTCCTCGCCGGCAGTCATCTGCCGGGCAAGCAACGTACGCAATGTTGCGACCTCGTCGCAATAATCCGGCATTCCACACAAGGCCAATGCGCCAGCCACCTGTCTTAACAGATCATCGGCGCCGTCCAGCGATACTGCGTCCTCCGTGTGCTGTAACGCTGCCTCCAGCGAGGACTCAGCCGCCGCCAGTTAAGCACACACGGTATCGCACAAGCTGGCAAGACGCTGGCGGACGCTGACGCGCTGCACCTGCTTCACCAAGGCTGGCCCGGCCACGGTGACGCTGGTGTCGACGACTAAATTCAGAATCTCTGCCAGCTTCGCGATCTCGGCAGGCCCGGCATCGGCACAAGTTGGCAAAGCAATCAGTGTGGCCACCAGCAACTCTCGCTGTGTTTCGTCGAGCATCGAAGTAGCGCACCCGGAAAGCCGGATGAGTGGCTCGGCCAACGGGGCCAGGACAACGACACGATTCACTTCATCGGCCAGCCGTTGCCAGATCACCGCGTCATGAATCTGCAATGGATCAGCCTCAAGATCCGAAAGCAACTGCGCCATCGACGGGCCCAACCGCTTGGAAGCTCTCTCTTCAACTAACACGCGTCCATCGCAAGGCGGTGACCCGAGTTGCTCAGCAAGCCTGAGGTGACAGGCGATGTCAGCACCCGCCTCGGTCTTCAAGTCAAGCATGGACATTCCATACAAAGCTTCACGCGCGAGTGCTTCGAGAATACGGGCCAACTCATTGCGATCACGTTGACGCAACGCCCTGATTGTCGTGGAAAGGATTTTTTTGTCGGCGACCCTCAGCAGGCCACCCGCCTGAGCCAACTCAAGCAGGTAGGCGTACACGATTTGCCAGCACACCTGCTCACGCTCCGCGGAAGCCTGTCCGGCGGCCGCCGCAATCACGTTGGCAAATGCCTGAATCGCACCAATGCGTCCCTCGTCGTCATCGAGTCGCAAGCAGATCAGCAAGGCACGCTCCGCCTCAGCGATCAGGTCGGACGATGGCGCCACGGCCGGAAGGGGCGGCAATCCGGGAAGTCCCGTCTTCAACGACAACAGTTCTGCAGGGCTGACCTCAGGCACGGTACCCAGCGCTGCGAGCCCCTGCCAGCAAGGCAGTAACTCCGCTGCAGGAAGCTCCTCACCGCTGATCATCCCATCCAGCGCCCGAGTCACGACATGCTGTACGTGTTGCGCGTGCTGTGCGAGCTCGGCCGGCGTTGCGCGCGTGGCCGACGGTGTTGCGGTCTGACAGACCGTGTTCAGCTGGATGCGCAGCAGCCGGATCAGCGCTCGTGGCCCGGGCAAGTCGAGATGCGCCAGCGCCCCCTCCACCTCGGCCATGGTCCGTAGCAGGTCTGCGTCGGCAGTGTCCTCGGAGGATATCGGCCTGTTCTCGCTCAACCGTTGCACAAGTTGCGCCAGCGTCGCACCGATGACTCTGACCAGCGCCAGCCTCGACGAGCGCGCCGCGGTCGGTTCGTGAATCCTGCTCTGCATGAGCGGCACCGGCGCTTAGCGTTCGATGCGGAAGCGATCGATCGCGCTGCCGAGATCAACCGCCAGCGCCGCCAGCTCCTGTACGGAGGTAGCCGTCATTTGCGTTCCCTGGCGGGTGTGTTCCGTCACGGTCAGAATGCTGTCAATGGTATGGGCGACGTTATCGGCGAGGGTCGTCTGCTCGCCGGCAGCACTGGAGATGCCGCGGATAAGCTCGGCCAGGTGTTGAGAAATCCGACGTATCTCGGCCAATGCAGAACCCGCGCTATCGGTTCGGCGCGCACCATCGACGACGCGCTGGGTGGATCGCTCCATCGCGGCCACCGCCTCCTGGGCATCGACCTGCACGGTCTTCACCAGTTGCGCGATCTGCCGGGCAGCATCGCCGCAGCGCTCGGCCAGACGCTGCACTTCCTCGGCAACGACGGCGAAGCCGCGCCCGGCCTCGCCGGCGGATGCCGCCTGAATCGCAGCGTTCAAGGCGAGGACATGGGTCTGCTCGGTGATACCGGTGATCAGGTCGATGATGTCGCCAATTTCCAGCGACGAGTCGCCGAGCCGCTTGATACGCTTGGCGCTTTCCTGCACCTGCTCGCGCAGTTGCTGCATGCTGCCGATGGCTTCCTGAACAGCGGCCTCGCCCTGGACGGCGGCACTGACCGACGCCTGCGCCACATCAGCCGACTCGCTAGCTGCGCGCGATACCTGGTGGATTTGCTCCGTCAGGCGCAACACGATCTTGCCCGTTTGCTGGATCTCATCCGACTGGCGCGCAGCGAGCGCAAGCAGATCATCCGAGATATTGCGAGCGCTCGCACAGGAAGTGCCTACGTGTCGTGCCGTTCCACGCACCTTGTCGAGCAGCCTCCGCAGTTCTTCCAGTGTGAAGTTGATCGAATCGGCGATGGCGCCAGTCAGATCCTCGGAGACAGTCGCTTGTATCGTCAGGTCGCCTTCGGCCACTGCCTGCAGCTCGTTCATTAGCCGCAAGATGGCCGCCTGGTTCTGCTGATTCAGGCGCCGTGCCTCTTCTTCATCAGCCTGCGCCTGCTCGCGCTGCAGCTCGGCCTGGACACGCGCATGCTCGGCAGCGACCGCACGCTGACGGCCATGACGCAACTGCAATGCCGCCCACAAAAGACCCAGTACCAGTGCGATCAGCGCGACTGCGGCCAGCGCCCAGCGCATCCAGCCACCGCGCTCGTCATCCCGGCTATCCTGCTGCAATCCGAGCAGACTTTCGCGCAAGGCCTCGTTGTCGTCGAAAATCCGCCGCTCCGCCTCTTTGGCAGCGATGAACTGCTTCAGATTTCCAAGGATGCCGGACAGCTCACGCTGATAGCCAGCAAAGGCAGATTGGAGCTCAGTCAGGCGTGCACGGGCATCGGCATTCGCGATGGGCGGAAGACGGAGCACCGGGCTTCCGTTGAGAAAGCCATTCACGATGTCCTGAAAGGTGTTTGCATCGCGTCCCAGCAGAAAAGCGGTGTCCTGGTTGATGCCCTCGGGCGTGAGGAATTCATTGGCACTTTTTCCCAGTCGCTGCGTCAGCATGACTAGCTGCCCGGCCGCCGCAACCTCCCGGGGTGAAGCGCCATTGTTGGCAGAGAGCGTTGCGACCTGCTCAGCCAGTTCAAGCAGAACGGGGTTGAGCGTATTCAGCGTCTTCAGGGTGCTGCGAAATCCGGTCAGCTGCTTTTCCAGTGCAAGGATCTGTGCTGCCGATTGATCTGAGCGCTTCCAGGCTCGCCGGATGGTATCGAGCTGCTGTAGCAGCGCATCATCTGCTGCCGGCAAGGGATGAGCGGCCCACGCGCCACCGGCGGTCAAGACGTCCAGTGCACGATTGATCTCGGCACGGCTGTGCTCAAGCTGTCGGAATGCATCGCGATTTCCCTGAATGGCATTGGGTGCCGCCTTGCCGAGACGCTGCGAATGCATCACGAGTTCACCCGCCATCTGGGTTTTCAGCGCGGCGGTCACCGTTGTATCCGCATAAAACCACGCGAGCACAGCCAGCGCGAGCAACGACAGGGCCAGCATCATCTGCAAGACACGCAGTGCCGACGACAATGACCATCGGCCGAGCATCGCTCCCGCTGCCGCCCGAGGACGATCGCGCCACGCGGCGCGCAAGCGATTCAGCCACGGGAAACGTGACGCATCGGGTACGGCCATCAGTTCATGGCGGTGGTCTGGTTGCATGAGGAAACTCCGGTGACGATGGATGAATCGGATATCAGCAACTACTGATATCGAGGAAGGCGGGGTCGCGCATCAGCGCATCAATGTCGACCCAAGCGCGCCGAACGCCATCGCGATCCATGAGGCTTGCCGGTGACCACGCGGGTAAATCAGCATCGCGCTCAGCGACATGCATCACTGCACGGTCGACAATGCCCGTCAGCTGCGACAGGCGGATCGCACAGCGCAAGGGCAACGCCGGCGACAAGACGAGAAGTCGGTCCGTCTCTGCCCATGGCTGGACCGCGGCACCGATGAGCCCGTCGAGGTCAATCACGCCGGCAAGATCACCGCGGTAACTGATCAATCCCAGGTACCACGGACAGGTGAACGGCACGGCGGCGAGCGACGGAACCGCGATGATCTCGGCCGTGTATGCCAGATCGAACAGCCAATGCCGGGTCGAAGTGGCGGCGGCAACACAGTCCTGCGCAACGCCAGATTCGCTGGCCGCCTGCTGCAGGCGCTGCGCCAGCTGCTGCTGAAAATCGCGCAGGCTCGCGTGCCGCACTGAGATACCAGTCGCCAAGGGATGCTCAGGCACCGGTGCGCGACAGTGCAGCCACACGCTGCAGCAACAACTCCGGATCGACCGGCTTGACCAGGTAATCACAGGCACCCTGGCGCAAGCCCCAGATGCGGTCCGTTTCCTGATTCTTGCTGCTGCAAATGATGACTGGCACGCCGCTGATGACCGGATCACGGGAAATCTCGCGCGTCGCCTGGAATCCGTTCTGACCGGGCATCACGACGTCCATCAGGATCAGCTGCGGCGGATTCTGGCGCGCCAGCTGCAGTGCAGCCTCAGCGCTGTCTGCTGTACTGACCGCGTAGCCATGCCGGGACAGCAGTTCGGACAGAAAATGTCGTTCGGTCGGTGAGTCGTCGACCACCAGAATGTGCTTGATTGTCATGAAGGGTCCGGGGAAGGGATCGGGAATGGACGTCAGGCGGCCGCCGGAAGCGGCAGCGCATGGTCGCGCACCGCTCGCAGCAGGCTGTCTTTCGTGAAAGGCTTGGTGAGATAGGCCGTGGCACCGGCGAGCATGCCGCGGGCCCGGTCGAACAGGCCGTCTCGGGACGACAGCATCACCACCGGTATCCGGGCACTGACGGGGCACGCGCGAATCAACGCGCAGGTCTGGAATCCATCCAGCCGCGGCATCAGGATGTCGCAGAAAATCAGTGCGGGCCGTCGTTCGACGATGACGGATAGCGCCGCAAAGCCATCAACGGCCAGAATCACCGAATGGCCGGCCTGCGACAAAAAGATTTCAGCAGAGCGCCTGATCGTGCTGCTGTCATCGATGACCAGGATTTCCGTACCGACTTGCGAAGCCATCATTGCCGCACCTGTTGAACGAAGTCATGCAACGGCGCGCAATGTAACAAAAATGGCAACGAGTTAAAACGACGAGCCGTCAAACTTACGGTCAAATCGGCATTTTGGCGACAGTTCGCGGCCAGCGAATAAGCCAGCGCCGCCAGCGAGGTATCGCCGCAACGTCAGTGACTTGAGGGAAGGTTATGCGGATACAGAACGCATCAACCGACATTCGGCCGGCGCTGCAATCGCATCAGCGAGGAAAAGAGACAACGGAAAGAACAGAGCACCGCAGTGCGCGGCGAATAGCACGCCTGGAACAGGCGGTTTCCAGTGGGCGACGAGCGAACCCGGCAGGGAATCTGCAGGAGACGTCATGGCAGGCGAGGAATCGCTCCTCGCCTTGGGGCAAGCCTTGAGGTAATTCAGGCGCTCAGATGGCAACCATCTCAAAATCTTCCTTGCGCGCGCCGCACTCGGGGCAAGTCCAGTTCATTGGCACGTCTTCCCAGCGGGTGCCCGGCGCAATGCCCTCTTCCGGCAAGCCAGCGGCTTCGTCGTAAACCCAACCGCAGATGAGGCACATCCAGGTCTTGAATTCTTGTCCGGTTGTCTTGTTGTCACTCACGGTACAGCCCTTAAAGTAAAATGCACAGCCGGCTATCTTAATGCTTTCCCTGTGCAAAACCAAACTTCCCCGCTCGTCCTGACCTTCGGCATTGCCGATCCGGTCGGTGCGATCGGCATCCAGGCGGATCTTGCCGCATTTGCAGCGATGGGCTGTCATGGCCTGTCGGTGCTCACTGCCGTGTCGATTGGCGATACCACCGGCACGGAAGATCTGCAGACCATCGATCCCGAATGGGTGTCCGACCAGGCACGCACGCTGCTCGAGGACATGCCGGTGGCAGCGCTCAAGGTCGGCTATGTCGGCAATATCGAAACGATTTCGGTCATTGCCGAGATTGTCTCCGATTATCCGGAAATCCCGCTGGTGCTCGATCCTTTCGCGACCACCCTGCCCGAGCAGGATGTCGACGAAGAACTGCTGCTGGCGCTGCGCGAACTGCTGGTGCCACAGACCACGCTGCTACAGGTCTCGGCCGACGAGCTGGCGAGGCTGGCCGAAACCTGGCGCGACGCCAGCGACGACGACATGCTGGACGTCGATGCGATGCAGCTGGTCGAGTTCGGCTGCGAATTCGTGTTCGTCACCGGCATGCCGGGCGACGCGCACGATGTCGCGAATGCACTCTTCGGCAGCGACGGCCTGGTGCGCAAGGACAGCTGGCAGCGCCAGGCCGGCCCCTTCATCGGCGCCGGCAACACGCTGTCGGCGACCATCACGGCCATGCTCGCCAACGGGCTGGACGTGCCGGAAGCGGTCGCCGAAGCGGCAGAATTTACCAATGCGGCGCTCGGCAATGCACAGCGCCTGGGGATGGGCAAGCTGGTGCCCGACCGCTATTTCTGGGCGCGCGAGCCCGAAGGCGGCGGCGACAAAGGCAATGCCCCATCCTGAACCTTTATCCTGAGACTGCAGAGACAAGAGAGGTCCCCGTGTCCAACAACGATACCCTGTTCGCCCGCGCACAGCGCAGCACGCCCGGCGGCGTCAACTCACCGGTGCGCGCCTTCCGTTCGGTCGGCGGGACGCCGCGCTTCATCACGCGCGCCGACGGCCCGCATTTCTGGGATGCGGACGGCAAACGCTACATTGATTACATCGGTTCCTGGGGCCCGGCCATTGTCGGCCATGCACACCCGGACGTGATCCGCGCGGTGCAGGCAGCGGCAGCGAACGGACTCTCGTTCGGCGCGCCGACCGAGGGCGAGATCCTGATGGCCGAAGAGATCTGCAAACTGGTGCCGTCGATCGAGCAGGTGCGCCTGGTATCGTCCGGCACCGAGGCCGTGATGAGCGCGCTGCGGGTCGCGCGAGGCGCTACCGGACGCGACCTGGTGATCAAGTTCGAAGGTTGCTATCACGGCCACGCCGATTCGATGCTGGTGAAGGCCGGCAGCGGCCTGCTCACCTTCGGCAATCCGACCTCGTCGGGCGTGCCCGAGGATTTCGCGAAGCACACGATGGTGCTCGACTATAACGACAGCGCGCAGCTGGCCGAGGTATTCGGCAAGATGGGCGACCGCATCGCGGCCGTCATCGTCGAGCCGGTCGCAGGCAACATGAACCTGCTGCGCGCGACCCCGGAGTTCCTGCAGACCATGCGCAGCCTGTGCACGCAGTACGGCGCGGTCCTGATGTTCGACGAAGTGATGTCGGGCTTCCGCGTCGCGCTCGGCGGCGCGCAGGCGCTGTATGGAATTCGTCCGGACATGACGGTGCTGGGCAAGGTGATCGGCGGCGGCCTGCCGGTGGCGGCCTTCGGCGGCCGCGCCGATCTGATGACGCATCTGGCGCCGCTCGGCCCGGTGTATCAGGCCGGCACGCTATCGGGCAATCCGGTCGCGGTGGCCGCGGGCATGAGCACCCTGAAGATCATCCAGCAGCCGGGCTTTTACGAGCACCTCGGCGCGCAGACGAAAAAGCTGGTCGACGGCCTCTCGGCAGCGGCGCGCGAGGCCGGCGAGGCCTTCTGCGCGGACGCAGTCGGCGGCATGTTCGGCCTGTATTTCACCGCACAGCTGCCGGAAAATTATGCGCAGATGATGGGCTGCGACAAAGAGCGTTTCAACCGCTTCTTCCATGCGATGCTGGACGCCGGCGTGTACCTGGCGCCGTCCGCCTTCGAAGCTGGCTTCGTGTCGGCGATGCATACCTACGCGGTGATCGACGAGACGATTGCCGCGGCGCGCGCAGCGTTTGCCAAGCTCAGCAGCTGAACGAGCGAGCTGCAGCCTCCCCAATGAATAAAGGCGTGCAGTGCACGCCTTTATTCATTTCAGCCAGCCGCGCCGCCTGAAGTACCAGAACGGGGTGACGGCGCTGGCCAGCATCAGCGCCAGCGCAAACGGATAGCCGAGCGACCAGTCCAGCTCCGGCAGCACCCGGAAGTTCATGCCGTAGATACTGGCAATCAGCGTTGGCGGCAGGAAGGCGACCGACGCGACCGAGAAGATCTTGATGATCTTGTTCTGGTTGATGTTGATGAAGCCGACGGTGGCATCCATCAGGAAGTTAATCTTTTCGAACAGGAACGCGGTGTGGCCGTCGAGCGATTCGATATCGCGCAGGATCTGCCGCGCATCGTCGAACTGGTCGGAATTGAGCAGGCGGCCGCGCATCAGGAAGCTGACTGCACGGCGCGTGTCCATCATGTTGCGGCGGATGCGGCCGTTCAAGTCTTCCTCGCGTGCCATGGCCGACAGCGACTCGGCCGCATCGGCATCGCTGAATTCTTTCTGCAGCACGCTGCGGCTGACTTCCTCAAGGTTCTGGTAAATGCCCTCGAGCGCATCGGCCGAATATTCGACGTCAGTTGCGTACAGGTCGAGCAGCACGTCCTTGAAGTCGCCGATCGAGCCGGGCCGCGAGCGCGCGCGCATGCGCACCAGCCGGAACACCGGCAGGTCGTCGCTGTGCATCGAGAACAGCATGTTCTTGGCAAGGATGAACGCGACCGTCACCACGCGCGACTCGCCTTCGTCTTCCTCGAGCAGGAAATCGGAGCGCAGGTGCAGGTCACCGTTGTCGGCTTCGTAATAGCGCGCAGACGCCTCGATGTCCTTGACATCGTCTTCATCCGGCAAGGTCACGCCGTAAATGCTGCGCAGCCAGTCGCGCTCTTCGTCGCTGGGATCAGTGAGGTCGACCCAAACCGGTGACGTGCGCTCGAGATCGGCGCGCGTCTCGATATTGACCTGGCTGAGCCGCCCGTTCTGCAGCACAAATACATTGATCATCAGCTCTCCCGGCCGCAACTATGCGG
>JACCDS010060489.1_pt1 | contig 15312 bp, 16 predicted proteins | sample 7446441 | NCBI WGS metagenome assembly JACCDS01 (sample SAMN15323445, study PRJNA562643) | freshwater metagenome | isolation source: river surface water | place: USA:Blue River Watershed | collected 2017-08-17 | reverse complement strand
CATTAGCAGATGGACGTTCAGTAGAAGGTCACATCATCGAGCTTACTGGTAAAATTGGAGAGAAAATCACCCTAGCAGCATACGAAAACGTATCAGCTGAGAAAGTGGTTTCTTACATTCACTCTAACAACAAAATCGGTGTTTTAGTAGCATTCGAAAACGTTCAAGGGGTAGATGTATCTGAAGTAGGTAAAGATATCGCGATGCAAATCACAGCTATGAAGCCTGTCGCTTTAGACAAGGATGGCGTAGATGCTGAGACAATCGAAAGAGAAATCGAAATCGGAAAAGATCAAGCACGTCAAGAAGGTAAGCCTGAGGCGATGTTAGAGAAAATTGCGGTGGGTAAATTAGAGAAGTTCTACAAAGAGTCTACTCTACTAAACCAACAATTCGTAAAAGACTCATCGATCACGATTCGTCAACTATTAGAACAAACACAGAAAGGTTTAACGATTTCATCGTTCAAACGTATCTCTTTGGTTTAATACCACTCGAATTCAGAGGAAAGACCCACCCGAAACGGTGGGTCTTTTTTTTGTCAGAAAAATTCAACCAGATGCTCTTTTTGAGTTGATAGAATGCGCGACATTTTCTAACTTGTAACTCAATTCAAATTCAGAAAATTTCAAGTCGAGAATGGCATTAATCAGCATCTTAGGTGGAGGGGAAAGTGGTGTAGGAGCCGCCCTATTGGCTAAATCAAAGGGATTTGATGTGTTTTTGTCAGACGCAGGAGTACTGAAGCCGACCTATCAAGATACGCTACGTGAAAATCAGATTGAATTCGAGACGGGAGCTCACACGATTGACCGCATTTTAGGCTCTCAAGAAATCATCATCAGCCCAGGAATTCCAGAAAAAACAGACATTGTTAAGGCCATTAAAGCGAAAGGAATTTCCCTTGTTTCAGAAATTGAATTTGCTGCGCGTTATACGAAGGCGAAGATTGTGGCCATCACAGGGTCGAATGGAAAAACGACGACTACCCTATTAACCTATCATTTCTTGAAATCTGCTGGCCTTAACGTAGGTTTAGCAGGTAATATAGGCCAAAGCTTTGCGAAGCAGGTCATGGAGGGCCAACACGACATCTATGTATTAGAGATTTCAAGCTTCCAATTAGATCGCTGTTTCCAATTTAAACCGGATGTAGCCGTATTATTGAATATTACACCGGATCACCTAGATCGCTACGAATATAAGTTCGAAAATTACATCGCATCTAAATTTCGCATATTCCAAAATGCGGATGCAGGCACGAGCTGTGTTTTTTGGGCAGATGACCAAGTAGTTAAAGCTAACCTAGCTAAATTGGCGGCAAATGCGCAAGTAAAAACGGTCAGTTTCAACACCCAGTCAGATGCCTACATCACGGAAGACAAGATTCAATTCGAAGGAGCTGAGTTAGTTTTAGCCGATGCACCATTAAAGGGGCCACACAATGCCATCAATATGGCAGTGGCTATGTTAGCAGCGCACGAGGCAGGTCTAACTTTTACACAAATTCTAAAGTCCCTTCCCTTCTTTGAAAATGCACCGCATCGATTAGAATCGTGTGGAAAATGGAATGGCGTTGAATTCATCAACGACTCTAAGGCAACTAACGTTGATGCGGTTTATTATGCCTTAAACAGCTATAAGCAACCATTAATCCTACTCATGGGAGGGGTGGATAAAGGAAATGAATACGACGTATTAGATCCACTTGTTAAACAAAAGGTCAAAGGCTTGATTTGTTTAGGCACCGATAACGCTAAGTTAGAGGCACATTTTGGAGGTATGGTTCCGCAACTTTTTGCGACAAATTCTTTAGAGAATGCCGTTAGCAAAGCGATGGAATGGGCAACAAGTGGCGATGTAGTGTTACTCTCGCCTGCTTGTGCTAGTTTCGATTTATTTAAGAATTATGAAGATCGAGGAGATCAATTTAAGGACACTGTTAACCGTTTAATCCATGGATAGTAAAATCAAAGCCTTCTTCCAAGAGCATTTAAAAGGCGACTATAAAATTTGGTTGATCGTATTTATCTTAAATGCATTTGGATTGTTAATCCAGTTTTCAGCTAAAGCAAAGACCTCTATGGACGGCCCATTTGAGCCGCTTAGTAGCTTCGTTAAGACGATTGTCATCTTGGGCATTTCCTTTTATTTAATGTCCTATTTTTCGAAAATCAATTATAGCCGAGTTGCTAAATTTAGTGATTTGGCCTTGCTACTGTCTTGGGGATTAGTGATTGTGGCCTTGGCTTTTGGCCCTACCATTGGAGGGGCAAATCGCTGGGTTTCTCTAGGCCCTATTCAATTCATGCCCTCGGACATGGTGAAATTATGCCTGATTACCAGTTTAGCAAAGGATTTCTCCTCTAAGCAAGCCGATCCAGAATCTTACAATGCCGTAATGTTCTTCCGAATGCTGTTTAAGATTGGCATTTCTTGCTTCTTAATTATGCTTTCGAACTTCTCTACGAGTGTTTTGATCTTTTTGACGAGTATTATCCTGATGTTTTTTGGACGAGTTCCTGCTAAACAAATTGGGTTAATTATCACGGCCGTTGCGATTATCGCAGTGACTGTTGTCTCTTTAGGTGTAGGCCAAAGAGCTAAAACAGTAAAGACTCGTATCGAGAATTATGTTCAGCGTGTTGGTAAAAATGAAGATAGACTAAGCAAGTCTAAGAACGAAGATTACCAAATCACCCGTAGCTTGTTTGCTATCGCCACGGGCGCCATCCACCCGAAGGGTCCAGGTAAAAGTCAACAACGTTATATTCTTTCACAGGCAGAATCTGATTTCGTGTATGCCATTATCATTGAAGAATATGGCATTGTGGGCGGACTCGCTATACCGCTGCTTTTTCTCATTTTTATGTACCGAGGGGCGAAAGCGATACAATATAGCACGAGGCCATTTGGGGGATTATTATCCGCAGGCTTAACTTTCTCGATTGTATTCCAAGCGTTCATTAATATGCTAGTAGCTGTAGATGCAGGACCCGTAACAGGTCAACCGATGCCGATGATTTCTGCCGGTGGAACCTCCCTCATTTTCACAGCGGTCAGCATCGGGTTGATTTTAGCGGTTAGTAAAGATAAAGAACCTACCACAGCACCTGCTGCCCAACCCACTCTTGCCTAATGTCGATTAAACGTGTCATTATTTCTGGCGGTGGAACTGGGGGACATATTTACCCAGCTATTTCCATTGCGAATGCAATGAAAGAAATCGACCCATCCCTTGCATTTTTATTTGTGGGAGCGGAAGGAAAAATGGAGATGGAGAAAGTGCCTAAAGCGGGCTATAATATTATCGGTCTGCCTATCGTGGGCATTCAACGTACCCAAATTTGGAAGAACGTCTTCTTTCCTTTCAAATTACTCAAGAGTCTGTGGCAATCAGTTAAAATCATTCAAGAGTTTAAACCTGATGTGGCTGTGGGAGTGGGTGGCTATGCGTCCGGTCCCCTTCTATTAGCAGCTAGATTTTTAGGTGTCCCCTATTACATTCAAGAACAAAATTCCTTTGCTGGAATTACCAATAAGGCATTAGCCGCAAAAGCAGAACACATATTCGTGGCCTATCCCGGGATGGAGAAATTCTTTCCGGCGGCTAAAATTACGCTAAGTGGCAATCCAGTTCGCAAAGATTTACTGGATGCGGCCGGCAAAAAAGCCCAAGCTGCAGCTCACTTTAAGTTAGATCCTGCTAAAAAAACGCTTTTAATTATCGGCGGAAGCCAAGGTGCGCGAAGCATTAACCAAGGTATTTTAGCCGGATTGAATCGAATCCTCGAAGAGGGAATTCAAGTGATTTGGCAGACAGGGATTGCGTTCGAATCCACTGCTAAACAAGCAGCAGATGGGCAGTCGAATCTTTATGTTTCTGCTTTCATTTACGAAATGGATCTTGCTTATGCGATGGCCGATGTAGTTATTTCGAGAGCGGGCGCATCGTCTGTTTCGGAGATTTGCCTGACAGGCAAAGCGAGCATCTTAGTCCCACTACCTAGTGCGGCAGAAGATCACCAAACCGAAAATGCCAAAAGCCTCGTTTCGCAGCAAGCAGCCATCCTGGTTCGGGATGCGGACGTTAACGAGAAATTAGTATCCACGGCTTTAGACGCGCTTCGCAGCGACTTAAGTGCCTTTGAAAAAAATAGCCTGAAGCTAGCTAAGCCGAATGCAGCCCATGAAATTGCCCAATCCATTCTACACGCATGAAAAAAGAATTAAGCCTTAGTGATTTAAAACAAGTCTATTTTTTAGGAATAGGGGGCATTGGTATGTCTGCTATCGCCCGCTGGTTTTTGCACAATGGATTTCCGGTAGCTGGATATGACAAAACAGAGAGCCCATTAACGAAGAAATTAGCCGAAGAAGGGATGGAAATTCATTATGAAGATTCCATTGAATTGATACCTAAAACCTGCATAGAAGACGAAGAACATAGTTTATTCATCTACACTCCAGCGATTCCTAAGGATCATTTAGAGATGAATTATTTACTTTCCAAAGGAATCCGTCTCTACAAGCGCTCCGAAATTTTAGGCTGGATTACCCAACAAATTCCTACGCTTGCTGTGGCCGGGACGCATGGCAAAACGACTACATCGTCCTTACTTACCCATTTGTTAATCAGTGCGGGCAAAAATGTAACAGCTTTTTTAGGGGGTATTACCGTGAATTACGGCACTAATTTCATCCCGAACCATTCGAAAGAAAACATCGTCTGCGTAGTAGAAGCTGATGAATACGATCGCTCATTCTTGACACTACATCCGCAGGCTGCTGTGGTAACTTCTACGGATGCAGACCACTTGGATATTTATGGCGATGGGAACTCTGTTCTAGAGAGCTTTCAATTGTTTGTAAGTCAAATTAAATCCGGCGGATTCTTTATCCAGAAAAATGGTTTGAGTTTACAATCAGCCTTGGGTGGATCGACTTTTGGGATTGATGCCGGGGACTTTAAAGCCCATAACATCCGGATCGAAGATCACCGAATGATTTTTGATATGAGCTATCCAGGCGGAGAGGTAAGTAATATCCCGATGCGAATTCCCGGTTTCCACAATATCGAAAATGCCCTCGCTGCAGCTGCTTTAGCCATGCAGGTGGGTGTTACCGGAGAAGAAATCAAAGTAGGCATAGCGTCCTTTTTAGGGGTGAAACGCCGGTTTGAATACCACGTTGAATCGGATGAACATGTCATGATCGACGATTATGCGCACCATCCTACGGAAATTGCGGCTTGCCTCAACTCGGTGAGGGCACTTTACCCAGGCGAAAAAATTACAGCTGTCTTTCAGCCGCATTTATTCTCTAGAACCAGAGACTTTATAGATGACTTTGCAAAGAGCTTAGCGATCGCTGACGAACTCTATTTATTAGATATTTATCCGGCACGCGAATTACCGATGGAAGGTGTTACCTCGGACTGGTTATTGAGCAAAGTTGAGCTTGAGGCGAAACAGGTAATTTCTAAAGCCGACCTTTTACAGGTGATCGATGCAAAAAAACCAAAACTTTTAGTCACTATGGGGGCTGGAGATATCGATCTTCTTTTGAATGATTTAAAATTGAGCTTATCTTAGTGTAATTATTCAAATGAAAGCAAACGCGACCTTAATTAAGCAAGTAATCGGGATGGTGATTTTATTCACCCTCGTCCTAGCGGCTGTCGTATTTGCCGAAATTAGTTTCAACAACGTGCTTTGCAAAGGGGTTGAAATTAGCCTCGATTCTGAGAACGAAAAGGCACTTTTAAGCAAAAAGGACATCAAATTGATGGTGTCAGAACAAGGGACAGATTATTTCTTAGACAAACCTATCACGCAGATTTCCTTACGTAAAATTGAAGAGCGTGTAAAGCGAATTCCGTTAGTAAAATCCTGTGAGGCTCACCACGATTTCAGTGGAATTATTTCCGTATCCGTTAAAGAATACAAGCCCATCGCCCGCATTGTTCGGTCGACCATAGGCACCTCCCCTTTTCCAGATCAATACATTTCTGAGGATGGTAAATTTATCGGGACTAGCCCACTGTTTACACCTCGAATTCTGGTCACAGGTGGTCCTTATTTCGATGGAAAACGTGACTTAACGGATAAGCGAGGAAAGACCTTAATTCCGTTCTTTCAGTATATTGAAAATAACGCTTTTTGGAAAGCCCAAATCTCCCAAATCATCGTCGCAAAAGACGGTGGCATCGTGATAATCCCTACGATAGGTACGACGCGAATTGATTTTGGACTACCGATGAATATTGAAAGCAAATTCAAAAAATTATTAATTTTTTACCAAAAAGTAATCCCAAACAAGGGTTGGAATAAATACACCTGGGTTCAATTAAAATATAAGAATCAGCTTATTTGCGAATAAGACCCAAATTTTTTAATTTAATATCCGTTCTAGAAAAAAAATAACAAATGCGTAACGACTTAATTATCGGTTTAGATATTGGAAGCTCTTTTGTCAGAGCCATTGCAGGAAAGCAAAACGACCGGGGCAGATTAGAGATTTTAGCTACAGGAACTGCCGGCAATAGTAATAACGTATTGAACGGCGAGATTGTTAATATTAACAAAACCACTGCGGCCATTTCAGAGGCAATGAATCAAATTTCCCACGTATTAGATGGGAAAAATTCAGAGCATTTCTTCGCGTCGAACTTATCCGGTTCACACATCAAAGTCCAGCCGTTTACTCTATCTAAAACACGTAAAAACGAAAGAGAACCTGTTTCCAGCCAAGAGGTCATGAGCCTTTTTGAGGAAGCGAAACGGACGTTTGCTGATAAAAACCCTTGTGTATTACATACCTTACCGATAGGTTTTAAGGTAGGTAATTTACCAGACACCTTAGATCCCATAGGCCAAATCGGTCAAAAAATACAAGCGGATTTCGTTTTCATTTCTGCGAATCCAAGCAAGAATGACTTATTAACTCAATGTTTAAAATCAGCTGAGACAAAGCATTTAAAGAAAGGGAATGTCTATTTCAGTTCTTTGGCGACGGCAAGTGCTGTTTTAAGTGCTGAGGAAAAACAAGAAGGGGTTGTACTCGTAGATTTAGGTAGCGGAACCTCTGAAATCAGTATTTTCCAAAATAACCGTTTAAAGCACGCTGTCGTTTTAAACTGGGGTGGAGATTTAATCACTGAAGACATTCAATCGGGACTAGAGATTTCGCGTGATCACGCAGAAAACTTGAAAGTACGTTTTGGCTCAGCTATTCAAAAAGACATTCCCATTAATGAGGTTGTCATGATTCCAGGTATCTCTGGTAGAAAGGCTACTCCGGTTTCTGTGAAAAATCTAGCCATCATCATCGAAGAACGCTTAAAAGAATTAGCGGCGATTATCGTAGCGGAGATTTCAAAGCAAACAGATAGTAGACAACTTAAAGCGGGTATCGTCATAACGGGCGGTGGTGCACAATTACCGTATATCGATGAGTTATTCCAAAAATTCACTGGCTTAGACGCGCGCATTGGTGATCCTAACGCTACGTCTGCTAACCCGGCCATTGCCACAGAAATTAAAGATCCGTCATTTGCAACCGTTATCGGTTTAGTACAAGTATACTACGATCAACAGGAGACTGCAGACGCTGACGATACTAAAATGGAAAGTTCGACGGTGAAGGATATGTCCAAAGAAACCGGATTTACAGACCCTCAACCACCTAAACCTGCACCGCGCATAGGCGACTTATTCCGCAAAATGGTGGATGTAGTAATGGGGGATGATGATGGCGGAAATGCCTCTTATTAGAACAACTTAGATTCAATTAATTGAATCAAAATGTGGATCACTTTGATGTGGATTTCTTGAATGCGATCTGCGTAACCAAAGTGGTCCACTCTTATTTCATGGCAACCATAGGCCGCTAGTTTACCACCGTCTTTTCCTGTTAACAGAATAACCTCCATCCCTTTCGCCTGAGCCGCTTTTACGGCCTCGATGATATTCTCTGAGTTTCCAGAAGTAGAAATCCCTACGAGCACATCCCCAGCGTTTCCTAAGCCTTCGATGAAGCGAGAAAAGATGTAATTGTACCCAAAGTCATTGCTCACACACGAGATGTGTGATGGATCTGAAATAGCCATCGCCGCTAAAGCAGGGCGATTCTCTCGGTAACGACCTGATAATTCCTCTGCGAAATGCATTGCATCGCAGTGACTACCACCGTTCCCACACGTTAAAATTTTATTACCTTTTTTCAAGGCGCCCACTAATACATCAGCCGCTTTTTCGATCGATTCAATCTTCGCAGGATTGGCTAAAAAATCAGCTAAGACTTGCTGGGACTCTTGTAGGGATTGGGTGATCAGATGGTTCATAGGACAAAGATAATTAAAAATCTCCTCCGGCACCGCCTCCACCGAAGTCCCCTCCGCCAAAGCCGCCGAAATCAAATCCACCTCCTCCACCAGAGCCGCCACCACGACCATAATCTCCGCCTCCTAAGAAAATAGGTGGGAAGAACATGCCGCCTCCGCGAGAACCCGGACCACGACCACCGCCTCCTTTGCGAAGAGCCTGTATAATGGTAATTACGATTAGAAAAAGGAAGATCATAACCACGGGTGGAATTCCTTGTTCCCCTTCCCCACTATCCTCATTCTTAAACTCGCCACTCGCACGACGCATCATTTCGGTGGTCGCTTCATCTAAACCTTGGTAATATGCGCCAGCTTTGAAAGTAGGCTTTAACGTACGGTTGATAATTCGTTTGCAAATGGCATCCGGTAAAACATCTTCGATGCCTCGACCCGTTACGATACGCAGCTTGCGATCCTGCATGGCTACCAGAATGACGACGCCGTTGTTTTTGCCTTTTTGGCCTACACCCCAGCCTTTACCTATATCGATGGCATAATCGTAGGGATCTCGACCGTTCGTTGAATTGACTAAAACAATAGCAAATTGAGTGGAAGTAGAGTCCGCATAGCCACGCATCTTCTGCTCGAGTGCATTCTCCTCCTCTGGATTTAAAAGACCTGCTTCATCTAAGATGTAGCCCTTCGGTTTTGCAGGGATGCTTTCTTGTGCGTAAGCAAAAGAACTGATAAGAATTAAAAGTAGGATGAGTTTGCGCATGATTGAGATTAGATGCCAAAAGAGATTTCGTTTGACAATTCATTAATATCTCCCTTTTCATAAGGGAAGAAGCCTGCTAAAACTTCGCCCGTGCGCTTCTCTCCATGAGCTAGACCTAAGCCAAATTCATTTTTTGCTAAATAGGCACGCATCTCGTCACGAATCGTTTCCCAAAACTCCGCCGGCACTTTCGCATCGATTCCTTTGTCCCCGATGATACTAAACTTGCGGTCTTTGATGGCCAGGTAAACCAAAACCCCATTCTGCAAATCCGTCTTATGCATTTCTAATTGAAAGAATACATCCTTCGCCCGATCGATTGGATGTCCGGCGCAATGGCTTTCTACGTGCACTCGAATCTCCCCCGACGTCTGTAATTCAGCGTGGTGGATAGCTTGCAAAATTAGGTTTTGGTGTTCCTCTGACAACATCCTTATTTCTTCTCGTCAAAATTAACTTCTGGCGCTTTCTCTGATCCAGCTTCCGCTTGGAAGAAGCCTTTTTCAGCGAATCCTGAGAAGGACGCGATTAAGCTGTTTGGAAAAGTAACAATTAATGTATTATAAGCTTGAACCGCTGTGTTGAAATTATCACGCTCTTCTTTAATTCGGTTTTCTGTACCCTCTAATTGTGCTTGCAATTCAGAGAAGTTCTCCGTTGCCTTCAATTGTGGGTAGTTTTCAGCCACCACCATCAAACGAGATAAAGCACCGCCTAAAGAAGACTGAGCCGCTTGGTATTTTTGCAAATTCTCTGGGCTTAAATCCTTCGAATCTAATTTCATTTGTGTAGCTGAAGCACGCGCTTCGATCACCGCAGTTAATGTCGATTTCTCGAAATTAGCCACGCCTTGAACCGTCTTCACTAAGTTCGGGATTAAGTCTGCACGACGCTGGTAAGCACTTTGAACATTCGCCCACTTCGCTTTTACATCTTGATCTGAAGTAGCCATGCTGTTACGTGAGCCTATTCCCCAAAAAATTACGAGAGCAATAACTCCCAATACAATCCAAACCGTCTTATTCATCTTTTTAATTTTTAATTGGTTATTAGTTGAAACAAAAATACGAGTTAAAATTTAAAGACCTGATTTCTGTGCCACAATCATCCGGTCGTTCTCCTTAAAATCTGTTAACAATTTGACCTCTTGGAAACCCTTGCTAAACAAGAGCTCTACGGTTTGAGTTCCAAAATTCTGGTTAATTTCTAGAAATAGATAGCCCCCAGCTCGCAAACGCTCTTGCGCAAAATCAGCCAGGGCCACATAATATTTTAAAGCATCTTCATTAGGTACAAATAAGGCCAAATGAGGTTCATGGTCTAACACGTGATTCGCCATCTCCTTCTTCTCGTCCTCTGTCACATAAGGCGGGTTCGAGACGATGATATCCCAATTACCTTCTGATGAAGGCCAAGAGAAAATATCTTGTTGCTTGAAATTGACCTCAGCTTGGAGGAATTCGCTATTCTGACGGGCCATCTTCAGCGCACCCTCTGATATATCCCAAGCCTCTACCGCTAAGGATGGACGTTCTAATTTCAAGCAAATAGGAATGCAACCGGACCCTGTTCCCACATCTAACACAGACGCATTCTCCGGGGCGTGACGTAAAACCAAATCGACTAATTCTTCTGTCTCCGGCCTGGGAATTAGGGTATCTGCATTAACAGCGAATAAATGATCCCTAAAATAGGTCTTGCCCATCACGTATTGCAAGGGTTCGCCAGCAGCCAGACGCGCTAAAAGCGACGACCAATCCTCCGGTAAATCCACGTCTTTTTTCAACATGATATCCATCGAGCTAACATTCCAACCCAGGTCTAGGCAACGGAAGGCAATCGCACGGTCCTGAGGGGGCTCAAAATGCGGTAAAATCGCCTCGGTTATTTGCTGGATGAGAATAGGACTGGCAATCGATTTCATTTGTGGAGAATTTGGGTAAATTTACGAATTATAAACCGACGAAAACGCTATGAAAAAATTAATACTACCGCTCATCACAATCCTTGGAATACAGGCAACCGTGCAAGCGCAATACAAAACGATAGGGAAGATTCACGTCTATGATGAATCTGTAAAAACCTTGATCGACCCGTCCACCCCTATTGAAATTGTGGCAGAAGGCTATACTTGGTCTGAGGGACCTGTTTGGGTGAAGAAAGGTGGCTACCTCTTGTTTTCGGATGTGCCTGAAAATAAAATTTACCAGTGGACCGCGGAAAAAGGAGCAGTACTTTATTTAACGCCGTCAGGGTATACGGGAAAGGACTATTATTCTTATGAGCCGGGGGCAAATGGATTGATAATTAACCAAAAAGGAAACCTCGTATCAGCCGAACATGGAGATAGAAGGATAGCCGAAATGCCTTTGGGAAAGCCCGAATTAAAAAAATCACTGTCAGGATTGTGGGAGGGCAAAAAACTCAATAGCCCTAATGACGTCATCCAAGCCAAGAATGGCGACTACTATTTCACCGATCCTCCCTATGGACTTCCTGGACGAGGAAAAGAGGAAATAGCGAAGGAATTAGCCTATCAAGGTGTATTCCGTCTGACTAAAAAGGGAGAATTGAGCCTGCAATATCAGAAGATGGCCAGACCTAACGGCCTAGCGATGAACCTAGACGAGAGCGTCTTGTATGTAGGCTCATCAGAACCGAAGGAATCCCATATTCTGGCGTTCCCGGTAGACAAAAAAGGAAATTTAGGGGAGCCTAGCGTTTTCTTCGATGCAGCGGAATTAGCCAAACAAGGAATTCGGGGCGGTTACGATGGTATGAAGCTAGATTCAAAAGGCAATATCTGGACAACAGGTCCGGGGGGAATTTTGATCATTAGCCCAGCCGGTAAATTACTAGGGCGAATTGAGACGGGGAACCCAAACTCGAATGTGAATTTTGGAGAAGATGGTTCGACGCTGTTTATCACCTCTAAGATGAATTTGTTGCGAGTAAAGACGAAGACAAGAGGATTAAAATAAAATACGCATAAAAAAAGGCCTCGAACTTGCGATCGAGGCCTTTTTTATTTTACAATTTTCTGATTTTAATATTTCTAAACCAAACGGGATTCCCGTGATCTTGTAACGCAATTTTACCTTGCATTAGTTTACCAAAATCTGGCATGTTTTTAAATTTAGAACCAGCAATCATGTCCTTCCAGTTTTGATCATCCGTACGTGTCTCCACCACTTTCGTTCCATTCAAATACAATTGCAATAAGCCTTTGTTATTTACGATTCGCGCGGTGTTCCACTCGCCTACTGGCTTAACGGTCTCTTGAGAAGACTTAATTAAATCGTATAAATCACCCGAACGGTGTTTTGTGATCTTGCCATCAGCGTGTCCTTCGTTATCAAGCACCTGCATTTCAGGACCCGTTACGTAAGTCGCGTAGTATTTTTTTGCATCCTCAGTTACATTGAAAATGATACCAGAATTACCATTTTTGGAAATTTTCCAGTCCACAGAAAAGTCATAGTTATCAAAAGACTCATTCGTCACTAAATCCCCACCGTCTTTTTTAGCTGCATCAAAGCCAATTTCGCCATTTTCGATCGTCCAAGAAGCACCTACTTTATCCCCTTTTCCATAGCAATGCCAACCAGTAAAGGTTTTTCCATCAAATAATAATTGGGTTCCATTTTTCTTTTCTGCCCTTGTCAACTCATTTATTCCTTGACCAAAAGACACAAATGCGAAGCAGACTGCCGCGCAGGTTAAAACGATTTTGTTCATGTTTATTAGGTTTATGATTTTTACAATACTACTAAATCTCTGCAACAATTGTATCAGCCTTGGGCAATTTTAGCGTCAAATCTTTGTAAATTGCGCGCTGATATAAAAATCCATGAAGACCAAAGTAGCCCCAAAGCCCTCCATCAACATCATTACCCTCGGTTGTTCGAAGAATCTTGTCGATTCTGAAGTGCTATACACCCAACTAAAAGGGAATGGATTAGAAGTGACACATGAGGCGAAAAAGGACAAGGCGAACATCGTCGTGATTAATACCTGTGGGTTTATTGATAATGCCAAACAAGAATCGATTGACACCATCCTCCGCTACGCAGACGCAAAAGAAGCTGGCAAAATCGACAAATTATACGTTACCGGATGTCTATCGCATCGCTATAAGGATGATTTAGAAAGAGAGATTCCGATGGTGGACTCCTTTTTTGGAACGAATGAATTACCCCGTTTACTGAAAGCCCTAAAGGCAGATTACAAGCACGAATTAGTGGGCGAGCGTTTATTAACGACACCTGCTCATTATGCCTATTTAAAGATTGCGGAGGGTTGTGATCGTCCTTGCTCTTTCTGTGCGATTCCCTTGATGCGTGGAAAACACGTTTCCACTCCGATGGAGGAATTAGTGAAGGAAGCATCATCGCTTGCGAAGAAAGGCACCAAAGAATTGATATTAATCGCTCAGGACCTCACTTTCTACGGTTTAGACCTGAAAGGCGAAGGCAAATCTGGCCGCAAATTAAAAGAACTTTTAGAGCGTTTATCGGATGTCAACGGCATCGAATGGATCCGCTTGCAATACGCTTATCCGGCTGGTTTCCCTTTGGAAATTCTGGACACGATGGCAGAACGCGACAATATCTGTAAATACCTCGATATGCCACTCCAAAGTGGATCAGACGCTATGTTAAAGCACATGCGCCGTGGAATTACGCGGGAGAAAACGGAGGAATTAATCCACACGATTCGTGAGAAAGTACCGGGTATCGCCTTACGAACAACCTTAATTTCAGGTTATCCGGGCGAAACAGAAGAGGATTTTGAGGAGACTTATTCGTTTGTGGAGCGTATGCGCTTCGACCGTTTAGGTATCTTTAATTATAGCCATGAGGAAAATACCCATGCCTACCTAGTGAATGATGATGTACCTGAAGAGGTGAAACAATTCCGTTCTGATGAAATCATGGCGGTACAACAAGGGATTTCCGAAGAATTAAATCAAGCAAAAGTAGGCCAAACCCTGAAAGTGATGGTCGACCGCAAAGAGAGCGGCTATTTCGTGGGACGTACCGAATTCGATTCTCCAGAAGTGGATAATGAAGTTTTGATTCCAGCGGAACAATACGCGCGTTTAGGCGATTTTGTGCATGTGAAGATCAATAAAGCGGAGGAGTTCGACTTGTACGGCGATATTATAATTTAAACGAACTGAGACGCATTTCGCGCAGATCAAAAGTCATTAATCCATGCTGGGCAGGCGATTCGAAGCCGGCTAGGTAGAAGATGGCTTCTTTGGCCTGAAACAATCCAATAATTCCTGGCAATACGCCTAACACCCCTACCTCATCGCAGGACGGTATTTCTTGTGGGCTTGGCTCGACCGGAAATAGGGACCGATACGAGGGGCCTTCAGGATGAAATACTGCAAATTGGCCTTCCCAGGCATGAATAGCCCCATAAATGAACGGTTTTTGTAAGCTGACGCAGGTATCGTTAATCAAATAGCGGGTTTCGAAATTATCCGTGCAATCGATCACTAGATCGTGTGGTGCAATGTGCGCCAGCGCGTTTTCTACTGTTAAATTTTCTGAGACTCCCGTTATAGCAAGTAAAGGATTCAAGGCTTGCAATGCCTCCGCTGACTTCAATGCCTTTGATGCTCCCACATCCGAAGTTTTGTAGAGCACTTGACGTGCCAGATTCGATAATTCAATCACATCCGCGTCGAGAATCGTGATGGATCCTACACCGGTCGCCGCTAGAAAAGGCAAGGCCCCACAACCCAGGCCGCCGGCACCCACGACTAAAACGGACGCTTCCTTCAAACGCAGCTGTTGCGCCTTCCGCCATTCCGGTAGATTCAGCTGTTTGCGGTAACGTTCGAATTCTAAATCGCTTAACATAGGATGCTAGAAATAAAAAAAGCCTTCTTGAAAAATCAAGAAGGCTAATTTCGATAAATATTTTGAAAACTAAACGCTTAACGTACCCTTACGAGCTGCAGCGATTAAAGTTTTTTCAAATCCGTTTTTGTTGATTGTGCGAATTGCTTTCGCTGAAACCTTCATACGAACCCAAACACCTTCTGACTCTAAGAAAAATTTCTTAGTCTGTAAGTTCGGGTAGAACTTACGCTTAGTCTTGTTATTAGCGTGAGAAACGTTGTTTCCTACTTGAGTTTTGCGTCCTGTAATTTGACAAACCTTTGCCATAGTATCTTTTATTTAATATTGTTCTT
>JACCDS012463865.1_pt1 | contig 15319 bp, 14 predicted proteins | sample 7446441 | NCBI WGS metagenome assembly JACCDS01 (sample SAMN15323445, study PRJNA562643) | freshwater metagenome | isolation source: river surface water | place: USA:Blue River Watershed | collected 2017-08-17 | reverse complement strand
GCCGCCGGGGTCTATCCCAACCCGGTGCCGCACGCCGACATCGTGACCTCCACCACCCACAAGACCCTGCGCGGCCCGCGCGGCGGCATCATCCTGATTAAAGCCGAGCACGAGAAGGCCATCAACAGCGCCATCTTCCCCGGCCTGCAGGGCGGCCCGCTGATGCACGTGATTGCGGCCAAGGCCGTGGCCTTCAAGGAGGCCATGACGCCGGAGTTCAAGGCCTACCAGCAGCAGGTGCTGAAGAACGCCAAGATCGTGGCCGAAACGCTGACCCAGCGCGGCCTGCGCATCATCAGCGGCGGCACGCAGAGCCACCTCATGCTGGTGGACCTGCGCGCCAAGGGCATCACCGGCAAGGAAGCCGAGGCCGTGCTGGGCGCCGCCCACATGACCATCAACAAGAACGCCATCCCGAACGACCCGGAAAAGCCCATGGTCACCAGCGGCGTGCGCGTCGGCACACCGGCCATGACCACGCGCGGCTTCAAGGACGAGGAAGCCCGCCTGACGGCCAACCTGATCGCCGATGTGCTCGACAAGCCGCGCGACGAGGCCAATATTGCGGCCGTGCGCGCCAAGGTGGCGGCGCTGACCGCCCGCTTCCCGGTGTACAAGTGAACACCCCCCTGAGGCGCTACGCGCCTTCCCCCCTGAACGCCATCCTTCGGTGGCATGGGGGACGTACCCGGTGGCCCGGCACAGCCGGTTCCACGGGTGCCCGCGATAACGCCCGGGCTCTCGCGGACCGTGGGGCTCAACGATGAAGTGCCCGTTCTGCGGAAACTCGGAGACCCAGGTCGTCGAGACCCGCATCTCGGAGGACGGGGATTTCATCCGCAGGCGACGCCAGTGCGGCGCCTGCGAGAAGCGCTTCACCACCTACGAGCGCCCGGACGTCAACTTCCCGTCCATCGTCAAGAAGGACGGCCGGCGCATCGAATACGAACGCGCCAAGCTGGTGGCGTCGATGCAGCTGGCGCTGCGCAAGCGGCCGGTCAGCACCGAGCAGATCGACAGCGCCATCGAGCGCATCGAGGAGAAGCTGCTCAACCTCGGCCTGCGTGAAGTGCCGTCCGCCCGCATCGGCGAGCTGGTGATGCGCGAGCTCAAGAAGCTCGACAAGGTCGCCTACGTGCGCTTTGCCAGCGTCTACCGCAGCTTCGAGGACATCGACGAGTTCAAGACCCTGGTCGACGAAGTGCGGCGCTGAGCACCGGCCTCAGACGCACAGGTCCAGCATCGTCTTGGTCACGCGCGAACGGCCACCGCTGTTGATGATGACCTGCCGCGCCAGGTTCCGTTTCTCCTGTATCGCGCAGACCGTGAAGGTGCCGGCCTGGAAAGCCCCCGAGGTCAGCTTGGCCTGCCCGTAGGGCGTGTACGAGACGTAGTTGCGCACAGGCGTGTTGCCGCTCAGGCGCAGCGATGCCGGCATGGCCTGCTCCCGGTACACCAGCGCCTCGCCGGGATCGAAGACGGCATTGTTGTTGGCATCATGAAAGATGATCCAGCCCTGCTCCCAGCCCCCGTTGTCCTGGCAGGCCTGACCGGCCAGCGACTTGCAGACCACGACCCGGCTGTTGCGCGCGATGGCCTCACTGCGGGCGCGCATCAGGCTGTCCGACAAGGCCTGGGCACTGCTGTGCACACGATGCGATTGCACCAGTTCCGCCAGGGCGGGCACGACCCAGGCCTGCGCCAGCAGCAGCAGACTCAACGCCACCAGCAGTTCGACCAGCGTGTAGCCGCGAACGATATTCCGCTCCGCCATCTCTCCCCCCCTGTGATTCCAGCAGGCCGGTCGAACGCCGGTCTTGTGAGGGTGAAGACTAATCCGTCACGCGGGGAAATCCATCCCAAGTTCTTGGGGGATCCCCAATTTGGGGGAGAAGCGTCGGGGCAGAAAAAAAGGCCGGTCCCCGACGGGGACCGGCCTCGCGCCGGAATTACGGATCAGGACAATCCGCCTGCAGACCTCAATCGCTCACCAGCTCGCGCCAGGAAATGCGCTTTGCCGCACTGTTCTGGGAATTGAAGCGCCCCTTTGTAAAGACGTCATTACCCCCGGACATGCGGGTTGTGATGATGACACTGCCATCCTGCAGCTGGGAGTACTGCGGCGACGTTGCAATACCCTGGCCCAATGACGTGCCAGCCACCCCATTGGAATTGCCGACCGTACCGCCAGTCAGGTAATCGAGCATGTAGAGGAAGGACGTTCCTTCGGTCGGACTGGCGTTGGAGCGGCAGACGTCGGTCGATGTCAAGGCCGACGGAATGCTGGTCGTGAAGGTGATCGTTCCCAAAACCAGCTTCGGATCGGTAAAGGCCAACTCACCCGCACCAGCCGGGAAGTCCACGATCCAGCCGTCCATGTTCGTGAGGCTATCTGTTGCAAGGCCGACGCTCTGTGTCAGGGTACGCACCCTGTCGCCGGGACTACAGACCGCGATATCGGTGCCGTCAGGGCAGGTGCCGTCTATCGCCGTCTTGCGAATGAAGTTCGTGCTCGTGCGTGGACTGCCATAGAAAGTGCTATTCAGAGGATCCTTGATGGCATAGAACGACTGCTTGGGCGCGCCACCGACGTCCCCTGTGGACAGATAACGGCCAGTGCCCACATACACCACCGGCAGGCTGTTGACGGTTGTCACCTGAGGCTTGTCCATGATGGGCTGGGGTACATTGCTGGAGTCCTGCAAGGTCGCCAGCTTGTGCGCCGTGTAGCCACCGGAACCAATACTGAAGCGCCAAACGTTGCCATTCAGATCGCCGCCATAGACGCGCCGGCTGACATTGGTCGCATCCTCGTGTGCCACGATCTTGCCCAAGCCACTGGGTGCCGTCATGGAGCCCACAGCGGTCGCAATGGTGGAAAGGACCTCGCCGGTTCCGGCCTTGAGGACATACAAGTATCCCTGGCCATCGCCCGTCGTGTTCTTGGCGCAATCCTTCTGGGCCGTGGTCGCCAACTTGGGGCAGTTGTTGTAGCCCGAGGTCACCAGCACCACCCAGGTGCCGTCGTCCATCTTGGTCACCTGCGGATTGCCGAAGGTATAGCCCATGTTGTCGTGGGCGAACTCCCACAGCAGGGCCGGGTTATTCGGATCCGTGATGTCAAGGGCATAGTAGCCCGTGCCCCCGCCATTCAGGCCCCCCACGATGATGGTCTTCCATTCGCTGCTGCTGCAGGTGCTCAAAGGCGCATTGGGACAAAAGTCGGCGACCTGCGGCGTGCCCTCGACGAAATACTGGTGTTTGTCGGAATAGTGCTTGTCGGCCAGGGTATACAGGCGGGGCAAGACCAAGGTGGGGATATAGGCCCAGACCTCGACCCCCGTGTTCGCATTGAAGGCGTGCAGCATGCCGTCGTTGGCGGCAGCGAACACCAGCGGCAGGCGACTGGCCTTCGCGCTCTTGTAGGCCGCATAACCGCTGTCGGAGAAATTCCACTTCGGCGCACCCGAATACTGAGGCTGTGCCGACACAATGTCGCCCAGCACATGGGTACGGCGGCGATAGAACTTGCTGTTGTCAGGCGCCGTACCTTCCTCGTTGCTGCGATCGCCACGCAGGAAGTTGACCAGGGCCTCACCAGCGGCGCCTCCACTGGCGACGGTGGTGTTGCTTTGAGCGGTCGTGCTGATGCAGACGCTGCCCGAAGCGCAGAACTGGGTCAGGCCCGTGAGCTGATTCGGATATGCCGGCGGGGCGGTGGAGATGTGCGGCGTTGTGAAGTAGCTCTGCACGCCAGCCGCCGTGACGTTGCTCCAGTCGAACAGGCTCAGGCCGGTCGTCCCCTTGAAATAGATCTTGCGATTCGTATAGGTCTGGGCATCCAGCTGATCACGGGCAGACCAGTCGAAGGTAACCGGATCGCGCTTCATCAGGTCGAATACCGGAGGCTTGCCCGTGGTCAGGTCCTTGGTCTGGCGGATCAAGTCACCCGACCATTCGACGGAGAGGAAAAAGGAGCTGAACTGGTAGTTGTTGTTCTCCGTCACCTTCGGATTGGTCGTTGCGGCCGAAGCAGCGGTACCGGGCTTGGGCTGGTCGACGATGAATTTCAGCGTCTGGGTCAGGCCGTTGGCCAGTTCGTTCGGATCGGTGGCGGAGTAGTACTTGCCATGACCATTGATGGCGGCGTGCCACAGATCATCCACGGCCGAGGCGGAATCTGCAACCGGCACCGGCCAGTTGCAGGCGGTACCCGCCGTGGTCAGGGCATCGCGCCAGGTACAGGTGGTCGAAGAAGTGGCGTTGTTGCCATAGTAGACATCTGTGTAGTCGCTCGCCACCTTGTTCTCGGCATCCAGTGGATACCGGTTGGAATACACCATATTCCCGCGCACCCCCAGACCCACAGTGAAGGTGGTCATGTGCTGCCAGGTCGCCGGATCGTCGGTCGTCGGTGCCGGGCCGCCCACACACAGGTCATTCTTGGCTGTGGACGGCGTGCAGTTTCCCAGGGCCGTCGACCGCAAGGCCGTGTTGTAGTAATAAGCTGCCGCATCAGCCAAGGTGTCACTGGTGCCACCGGACGTCACCACGGTTTCGGTTGGCGTTCCGGCCGTCGGGCCAGTACTGGCCACGACCGAGCCGGTAACGACATTGCTTGTCACGCTCGGCCCCGCCACCACGACCGGTGTCGACGTACCGGCGGTCGGCAGCGAAGCCGTCTTCGTACACTGTGACACTGCCGTACCCGCCGTCCAGGTTCCTGTCGCACTGGGACAGGGTGCCGGCTGGCCACCGCAGGTATCCGAGGTGTTTGTCGAGGAACTGAGATTCGACGTCAGGCTATAGACCGGCGTGGAGGGTGACAGGGGCCCCACCCCTGCGGACACACCATTGGTGATGGTCTCGGTCGTGGTCTGGGTTGCCGTATAGCGATCCAGCGACTGCGCGGTCACGATCTGGGTTTGCGTCTGGTTATACGGCGTAGCGGTCACCGTCTTGCCGTCAAAACCTGCGCACACGCCCACGCTGCTGGAATAGTTGTTGTTGCTGATGATCGTCCGCGCAGACTGGCAGGACGTATTGCCGGCGAGACTGGCCAGGGAGAGCTTCGTCCCATCATTCAGGCTGATGCTTGCCACGTTGGCTGCCGCCGGCAAGGTGGCGGCGTCACTGGATGATGAGCGGCAGAAATACACCCTGTTGCCCGCAGCGGAGGTACCCGTCAGGCGCCAGCAGTTGGAGGAACTCGGGCTGGTACTCGCCTCGGCCAAGGCACCCCAGCGCGAGTTGCCGATGTCCATCGGCGCCGTCTTCAGATTGTTCACGGACGAGCAGCTTGCCCCGATCGCAACCGTGATCTTGCGCCAGGTTGTCGTGGTGGTCTGGGTGGTCGTTGTCGGCTTGTCCTGGGTGCTGAGGTAGGGCGTAACGATGGTGCGCGTGGTCTTGGCGCCGTCATAGTAGGGGCGCGGCAGCTTGCCATCTTCGTTCTCGATGGCTGAACCATCCAGTCTGATGCCGCCGTCACCATTCCAGAAGCCGTCCGTGGACAGGATGGTGTAGTTCTGCTGGCACGAGTACTGCACAGGGTCAGTCACGGAAACGCCGTTGATCGTCGCCTGCTTGCCTGCGTACATGCGTCCGGCCAAGGACAACGTGGTCCGCAAGGGCGTTCCGTTGTTCGGAATGCTGGCATACAGCCGGTCGTAGAAGCTCTGCTTCTGCGAGGTAGAAAAGTCGGTGACATTGAGGAAGCCGGGCGAAGCATTGCCATGCAGCGTCATGAAGCCGACGCGGAAGTCGTCGTCGATGCTCTTGAAGGCCAGGCCCGTGGCCGTCTTCATCATTTGCATGCGGGTCCGGTAATAGGTGTACCAGTTCGCAAAGTTCTTCCGTTCATCGGTCGCCCCGGGCCCCGAGGTATCACTCACCACCACCTTGGTAAACACCGTGTTGACCGGGTTGGTGCCATCATGCGCCGTGGTTGACGTCCTGAGACTGTTGCACTCCTTGTAGAAGATGCTGTTGGTGTTGTAGTACTGCTTCTGCGAAGGTGCGGTCTGGGTGCCCGTGTACTTGTAGTAATAGGCCGCCTGGCTTGTATCGTTACTGAAAGCCTTGAAGCTGGTGCTCAGATCGACGGTGGTTGAGCCGGCCTTGAAACCATCCCTCTTGGCTGTCGCGAAGCTGGAGTCCGCATAGCTGATGCCGGCCGAATCAACCGGCGGCGAGTAGGTGATCTTGGGGTTGTAGTAGACGCCGTTGCACTGGCTGCTGGGAAACCCGAACTTCTTGTTGCCGCTACCGTCCTCGTCGAAGTTGCGGGTGACGTCCGGCATGTAATCCCAATCCATGGAGCCGGAGTCGTCGAGCACCATGAAGATATTGGGCTTGACCTGGTCCGACGAAGTCGGCGTGATGAAGATGGGCTGGGTGGAAATCGGCGTGGCATCGGCATGGGCTGGCTGCCAGCCATTCAGCCCGGGCGCAAAGAGCGCCGAAAGCAGGACGAACAGGGACGCCCCGGCTTGGCTGTAGATACTGCGATGTTTCATGGCACGCTCCCGAAGATTGACGGAAGAATAAAAAACTGTCTGCATGGCGCCCCCAATCAGAGGTAGACGATGGATTGCACGTAGCTGACCGAATTGCGCGGCCCCTCGACACGTACGGTGATGCGGTAGTAGACCAGGGCGAAACCGCCTTCAATGCGCTCCTCGTTCGACCCTTCGTTCTGGCCACTGCTGGATACCGTGCCCGCAACGGCCATACAACGGGCGCTGTTGCGGTCACCGGCGGTCTGGCACAAACGCTGGATCATGTAGCTGATCCTGTTGCCATTGGCGTTTGCCTCAGCGTCGGTGACGCAGCCCTGACCGAATTTGTTGAGGTGGCAAACCCCCGCTGGCTGAAGCTTTTTCCAGAACACCTCGCCCGCGGGATAATCTGCATTGCTGCCCGTAGCCGGGCTGTAGCCCCGCGTCGTGATCGCCTCGTCCAGCTTGTTAAGCGCGTTGGACTCTTCCAGCCAGGCGATGGCCGATTCCATGCCGACGTCGGCGGAGTGGGTCGCGGCCTGTTTGAACGCCATATTGCCGGCGATCATGGTGCTGCTATCCATCGAGCGCATCATGGCAATCCCCGCGAGGGTCATGACCACCAGCACCACCAGGGCTACCAGCATGACCACACCACTCTGCCGGCGCACGGAGGGCGCGCGTTGTTGAAGGAATGTGTGATTGGCTAGCATCCTGATACTGCTCCCATCCAAGAAATATTGCGCAACGGCACCGTGGTCTGGAACACCTTGTAGCGGTGCTTCTGCCAATCGGCATAGCCGGTCAGGACGATCGGCGTGACGGGGTTGCCGGCCGTGTCCAGACTGCCTTCCCAGACTGGTGCCGCCGTGGTCACCACCTCCTTGTCGGCCTGGGTACTGCGCGCCACCAGGGCCAGGCGCACGGCCGGAATCCGGAGCAGCTGGCAGGTCGTGGTTGGGGCGGTCTGGTCGAAGATGTCAACCCTGGCGTCCATGTTCGGCGCCGTGCTGTCCCGACCGTACTGGGCACGCAAGGACATCATGTTGTTGGCAATGGATACCCAGTCGCTGGCCTGGGTGCAATCGCGCCCCGCATCGGTAAAGTCGCACATGGTCAGGTTGCCGCCGCGGATGGCGTAGCCGACCGCGCGGTAGCCCTGGCCAAGATTGAACAGCACGCTGCCAGCCGTCAGACTCGCCCCCGAAACCAAGGCCACGGTCCGATTGGTCGGATCGACGGCAGCCACCCGCTCCAGCGCCAGATTGCAGGGCGAGGGCATGGTGGCCGGACCCACCACCACCCAGTCTTTTTCTGCGAATGCCGAGGGAGTCTGTACGACATTGCCCGAAGCCACGATATTCACACCCTGGGGCGTGCCGGTGGTCGTGCCGTAGAGCACCAGCAGGCTGTCGGTGTTGGCATCCTGACCCGTGATGTTGCTGGAATTGATGAGCACCGGCGCCACGCGACTAAGCACGACACCGGGTCGCAGCGTCAGGGCGCAGCCCAGCAGCTTGCGGTCGGCCAGACCAAAACCGGCCATGCGCAGATCGGTCTGCAGGGCGTACAGGCCCATGACACCCTCGTTCATGGCGTCATTGCCGCTGGTGGTCGTGCGCTTCTGCTCTTCCGTAACGGACAACACCTGCATCATGACCAGCACGCCGAACATACCGATCAGAAGCGCCACCATGATTTCCACCAGGCCGACACCACGGGAACGCTTGCGATTGAGACGAACCGAGGACAACACATCAACCTCCGATCTGTGCCACGGCCACGTAGCGGTGGACCGCGTTGTCGCCGTCTTCCTGCGGTGCCTGCCACTTGATGGTCACGGTGACCTGGGCCGTTGTCACCGTCACGACCGCCCCGCTGGATGTGGTGACGGTGCGGCTGACCGGGGTCACCGACACTTCGGGCAGGTGGACACCTGCACCCGGCAGCATCTTGAGCACCGTGCCGGATGCCGGCGCGGCCTTCGTACCCGGCGCGCCCGCATTGGGACCCACCCAGGCCCAGGCCTGAAATGCCGGACCGTCGATGGAACTGTCGTAGGCGGTACGCAGAGTGGCCGGCGTCCGGTCGCCCGTCCACATCTTGCCGATCAGCTCATTGGCCATCAGCGCCGCCTCGCTGCGGTAGCGGGCGTCACCGGAGATTTTGGTCGCCGTGCTCTGCAGACCGACGATGCCCAGCACACCCAGCGAGAAGATGAGCAGGGCGATCAGCGCCTCGATCAGCATGACGCCGGATTGCGCCTGACTCGGGGAAGAAACACGTGATTTCATCTTTGCACCTCAGCAACCGCGCGGATTGGTGGCAGGCAGGGCCGGGTCGCACATCTTGATGTGCCCACCCGCCGAAACCTGAATACGCAGGCAGCGCATGGGGCCATCATCTTTGGCGCAGGCTCCGCCATTCGGATTGGTGATGTCGATGGCAACGGCCGTCGCGGGGGTGACCCGCCCCATGCCAGTGAAGGCAATGGTGGACTGGGGCGCGGCAACACGAGCCGACGAAGCCCCCTCCATGGCCGAGTACTTCTGGATCTCGGCCGGACAATCGGCCGCTGCTGCGGCACAGCCCACCGTCCAGTCCGGTGCACCGGAGCCGGCGAGCGAAGTCAGGGACAGCTGCACATTGACATTGCGGCGCACCGCTTCCGCCTTGGCCAGCTGCAAACCGCTCTGAACCGACTCGGCCCCGGTACGGATCTGACTGCTCTGCAACCAGGCCGTCATGCTGGGCAGCCCCAGCATCAATGCCAGGCCAATGATGGTGATGGCCACCATCAGCTCGATGATCGTGAACCCCTGCTGCGACCGGGACAACCGCCCCTCCCGGCCAGCCAGTTCGATTGGAGGATGTCGCTGCATGATGGCTTCCGCTCTGGCTACACCACTGTCAGACGCAGTCGCCGCTCTTGCGCACGATCCAGCACGACCCGTTCGAGGTCCAGCCAGACGGCGCCACCGAGGCCTTGCCATTGGCCTGGTTGATCGTGAACGTGAAGCCGGTCATGGAGCCCTTGCCGACCGCCTGCAAGGTGTAGGTGGTTGCATCCACGGCCGAACAGGAGAAGGAAAAATTTTTGCTGGTGGTGGAATCCGCATTGCAGGCCGGCGCGCCGACGTAGGTCCGGTTGTCCAGGAAGTACTGCTCGATCTGGGTGCGCTTGACCGCCAGCCCCGCGGTGGCATCCGGAATCTTGCCGCGAATCATGTACTCGTTGTAGGCCGGCAGGGCAACAGAAGCCAGGATGGCGACAATCGCCACCGTGATCATCACCTCGATCAGCGTAAAACCAGCCTGCTTGTTCATGGGACTCCTCTCAGCTCGCGCAATAATGGAATGTGGACGGCACTATCCTAGTAAGCGCCGACCACGCTTGCGCGCCCCGTTCGACCAGCGGTTGCTTTTCTTGCCTGAGCGGCGCCCTGCCGTGGTACTTTTCCACACATTTCCTGCCCGGCCCCCGGGCCTGGACGCCTGAACCGCCGGATCCGATGCGCCTGTCCTCTGCCCTGCTCGTGTCTGCACTCCTGCACGCCGGCCTGCTCCTGTGGGCCGGGCGCGGCCCAGCCGATCCGCACGCCGCCGGGACTGCGGCGGCACCCGAGGCGCTGCTCAGTGCCCGCCTGCTGCCAGCCGAGCCAGCCCCGCCGCCCGCGGCCGCCACCCCTGTCACGGCCGCACAGCCCCCGATACCAGCCGCGCCACCACGCTCGCCACAGGCGGAGGCGGCGAGCGCAGCGCCTGCCAACCGCCCGCCACGCCCGCTGTCCGCCCCCCGGCTCGACATCCCGGAAGCCATGCTGCCCACGGTGCAGGGGCTGCTGGTAATGAAGCTATGGGTGAACGAACAGGGCCGGGTCGTCGCCTTCGAGGCCGAGCCCACCGGCCTGCCATTGGAGTACGTGAACGCCGTCGGCGAGGCCCTGATGGAAGTGCGCTTCGCCCCTGCCACGCAGGACGGGCGCCCTGTGGCGGGCACCTACCGGGTCGAGATCAATGCCGAGCCGGCGGATCCGCCAGCGCCGGCGCCCGATGCCAACCGCCAATAATCCCGCCATGACCTCTGTCCACGCTCCCCGACTCCCGCCGTCCATGCAGCAGGCCCTGCAACTGGCTGCCCAGGGCCTGCGCCTGACCCAACCCAACCCGCGCGTGGGCTGTGTCATCGTCGGCGCCGATGGCCAGGTGCTGGGTCAGGGCCATACCCAGCGCGCCGGCGGGCCGCATGCCGAGATCGTGGCGCTGGCCGATGCCGCCGCCCGTGGCCAGGCCGTGCGCGGCGCCACCGCCTACGTCACGCTGGAGCCCTGCGCCCACCACGGCCGCACCGGGCCCTGCTGCGACGCGCTGGTGGCGGCCGGCATCGGCAAGGTGGTGGCCTCGCTGCAGGACCCCAACCCCCGGGTCGCCGGCCAGGGCTTCGCCCGCCTGCGCGCCGCCGGCATCGACGTCGAGATCGGCCCGGGCGCGGCCGAGTCGCGCGAACTCAACCTCGGCTTCTTCAGCCGCATGGTGCGCGGCACGCCCTGGGTGCGCCTGAAGATCGCCGCCTCGCTGGACGGCCAGACCGCGCTGGACAACGGCGTCAGCCAGTGGATCACCTCGGAGCCGGCCCGTGCCGACGGCCATGCCTGGCGTGCCCGGTCCTGCGCCGTGCTGACCGGCATCGGCACCGTGCTGGAAGACAACCCGCAGCTGGACGTGCGCCTGGCTGACGCGCCACGCCAGCCCCACCTCGTGGTGGTCGACAGCCGGCTGGAAACGCCGCTGGACGCCCGGCTCTTCGGCCCCACCCGCGCGCTGCTGATCTACGCCGCCATGCCGGACGCGGCAAAAAAGGCCGCGCTGGAAGCCCGGGGGGCGACCGTGGTCTACTGCCCTGGCCCCGGCAGCAAGGTGGACCTGGCCGCCCTGCTGCGTGACCTGGCCGCCCGGGAGATCAACGAGGTGCACGTGGAAGCCGGGCACAAGCTCAACGGCTCGCTGGTGCGCGAGGCCCTGGTGGACGAATTCCTGGTCTACCTGGCCCCCAAGCTGCTGGGCGCCGGCCGTGGCATGGTGAACATCGGCCCCTTGGCCGAACTGGCGCAGGGCGTGCCGCTGGAGTTCCGGGAGACCGTGCAGGTCGGCCCCGACCTGCGCATCCTGGCCCGAATTCCCGGCCGCGACCGTTTCTGACCATTTACCTGCGAAAATAGCAGGATGTTCACCGGCATCATCACCGGCGTGGGGCGCATCGTCGCCAGCCACGACCTCGGAAGTTCTTTGCAGCACGGCAAGCGCCTCGCCATTGCCTGCCCGGCCGGCTACCTGGACGACGTGGGCCTGGGCGACAGCATCGCCCTCAACGGCGCCTGCATGACGGTCACCAGCCTCGACCTCCCGCACCAGCAGTTCACCATCGACATCTCGGCCGAATCCCTGGCCCGCACCACCGGCCTGGTGCTGGACGCCCAGGTCAATCTGGAGAAGGCCCTGCGCGCCGGCGACCGCCTGGGCGGCCACATCGTCTCGGGCCACGTGGACGGCGTGGGCACGGTGGGCCATTTCGCGCAGGTCGGGGAAAGCTGGGAGTTGCGCATCCAGGCCCCCAGGGATCTGGCGCGCTACCTGGCCTACAAGGGGTCCATCACCGTCAACGGCGTCAGCCTCACCGTCAACCGCGTGAGCGACAACGCCGCCGGCTGCGAAGTCAGCATCAACCTCATTCCGCACACCGTGCAGCACACCACCCTGGGCCTGCTCAAGGCCGGCAGCGGCGTGAACCTGGAAATCGATACCGTGGCCCGCTACGTCGAGCGCATGCTCGCCGCCGGCGTCGCGCCGCAGAAGGCATCTTCATGAGCAGCAAAGCACCCGTGGCCATCTCGCCGGTCGAGGAGATCGTGGCCGAGATGAAGGCCGGCCGCATGGTCATCCTGGTCGACGAGGAAGACCGCGAGAACGAGGGCGACCTCGTGCTGGCGGCCGACCATGTCACGCCGGAAGCCATCAACTTCATGGCCCGCTTCGGCCGCGGCCTGATCTGCCTGACCCTCACGCGCGAGCGTTGCGAGTACCTGCGCCTGCCGCCCATGGCCGCGCGCAACGGCACCGTCTACAGCACGGCCTTCACCGTCTCCATCGAGGCCGCCAGCGGCGTCACCACCGGCATCTCGGCCGCCGACCGCGCGCGCACGGTCCAGGCGGCAGTCGCGCCGAACGCGAAGCCGCAGGACCTGGTGCAGCCGGGGCACATCTTCCCCTTGCAGGCGGTGGACGGCGGCGTGCTCATGCGCGCCGGCCACACCGAAGCCGGCTGCGATCTGGCCGCCATGGCCGGCTGCGCGCCGGCCGCCGTGATCTGCGAGATCATGAAGGACGACGGCACCATGGCCCGCCTGCCCGATCTGCAGCTCTTCGCCGCCGAACACGGCCTGAAGATCGGCACCATTGCCGACCTTATCAAGTACCGCAGCCACAACGAATCACTGATCGAGAAGGTGGGCAGCCGTCCGCTGACGACCGCCTATGGCGAGTTCACCGCCCATGCCTACCGCGACAAGCCCAGCCAGGGCCTGCACCTGGCCCTGGTGCGCGGCCAGTGGGGCGAGGCCGACACCGTGCTGGCGCGCGTGCACGAGCCGCTCTCGGTACTGGACGCGCTGGAAGTCGGCCGCACCCTGCACTCCTGGAGCCTGGACGCCTGCCTGCAGCGCATCGCCACCGAAGGCCGCGGCGTGGTGGTGCTGCTCAACTGCGGCGAAAGCGCGGCCCAGCTGCTGGCCCAGTTCGAAGGCACGGCGCGCGCCAGCCACGCGCCCGAGCGCGGCCGCATGGACCTGCGCAGCTACGGCGTGGGCGCGCAGATCCTGCGCGACTGCGGCGTGCACCGGATGAACCTCATGGGCAACCCGCGCCGGCTGCCCAGCATGGCCGGCTACGGGCTCGAAGTCACCGGCTACATTCAGAAATAAAGGAACACCACCATGTTTGGCGCCGACAAAGGCCACCTTGAACCCACCGACGCTCGCCTGGACGGCAGCCGGCTCTACATCGCCATCGTGCAGGCGCGCTTCAACGAGGGCGTCACCAATGCCCTGGCCCAGGCCTGCCGTGCCGAACTGGCCGCGCTGGGCGTGCCCGCCAAGAACATCGACCATGTGATGGTGCCGGGCGCGCTGGAAGTGCCGCTGGCGCTGCAGGCCCTGGCCGAGAAGAACAACTACGACGCGCTGATCGCCCTGGGCTGCATCATCCGCGGCGAAACCTACCACTTCGAACTGGTAGCCAACGAATCCGGCGCCGGCGTCACCCGTGTCGCGCTGGACTACCAGATCCCGATCGCCAACGCCGTCCTGACGGTGGAGACCATGGCACAGGCCGAGGCCCGCCAGAGCGAGAAGGGCCGCGACGCCGCGCGCGTGGCAGTGGAAATGGCCAACCTGCTGGAAACCATCGGATGAGCACCACCGCCCGCCCCAGCCCCGCCCCGCGCAAGTCCGCCGCCAAGTCCGGCCGCAGCCGGGCGCGCGAATTCGCGCTGCAGGCCCTGTACCAGCACCTGGTGGGCCGCAACGAGACCAGCGCCATCGACACCTTCACGCGTGACCTGGCCGGCTTCTCCAAGGCCGACGCCGCCCACTACGACGCCCTGCTGCACGGCTGTGTCGCCGAGGCCACCGAACTGGACAGCCTGATCACGCCGCTGCTGGACCGCAAGCTGGCCGAGCTCTCGCCCATCGAGCACGCCGTCATGTGGATCGGCGCCTACGAGTTCAAGCACTGCCTGGACGTGCCCTGGCGCGTGGTGCTCAACGAATGCATCGAACTGGCCAAGTCCTTCGGCGGCACCGACGGCCACAAGTATGTCAACGCCGTGCTCAACGGCCTGGCCCCGGCGCTGCGCGCCGCCGAGGTGGCCGCCGACCGCGCCGCCAAGGCTGCACAGGCCTGAGCGGCCGGCATGAAGATCGCGGCCCGCGCACGGAAGATCGAACCCTTCTATGTGATGGAGGTGGCCAAGGCCGCCTCGGCACTCGCGCGCGCGGCGGCCCAGGGCGCCGACCCCATGATCTTCCTCAACATCGGCGAGCCGGACTTCACCGCCCCGCCACGGGTGCAGGCAGCCGCCGAACGCGCCGTGCGCGAGGGCCGCAGCCAGTACACCGACGCCACCGGCCTGCCGGCGCTACGCGAGCGCATCAGTGCCTGGTACGCGCAGCGCTACGGGCTGGCCATCCCGGCCCGCCGCATCGTGGTGACGGCCGGCGCCTCGGCCGCGCTGCAGCTGGCCTGCCTGGCGCTGATCGAGGCCGGCGACGAGATCCTGATGCCGGACCCGAGCTACCCCTGCAACCGGCACTTCGTCAGCGCTGCCGAGGGCACGGCGCGGCTCATTCCCGCCGGCCCCGCCGAGCGCTTCCAGCTCAGCGCCGACAAGGTGCGTGCCGCCTGGGGCCCGCAGACCCGTGGCGTGCTGCTGGCCTCACCCTCCAACCCCACCGGCACCTCCATCGACCCGGTCGAGCTGCGCCGCATCCACGCGGTGGTGCAGCAGCACGACGGCATCACCCTGGTCGATGAGATCTACCTCGGCCTGAGCTATGACGAGCGCTACGGCCAGTCGGCGCTGGCCATCAGCGACGACATCATCAGCATCAACAGCTTCTCCAAGTACTTCAGCATGACCGGCTGGCGCCTGGGCTGGCTGGTGCTGCCCGAGGCGCTGGTGCCCGTGGTCGAGCGCCTGGCACAGAACCTCTACATCTGCCCCAGCACCCTCGCCCAGCATGCCGCCCTGGCCTGCTTCGAGCCGG
>JACCDS010971820.1_pt1 | contig 15321 bp, 9 predicted proteins | sample 7446441 | NCBI WGS metagenome assembly JACCDS01 (sample SAMN15323445, study PRJNA562643) | freshwater metagenome | isolation source: river surface water | place: USA:Blue River Watershed | collected 2017-08-17 | reverse complement strand
GGTCGCGTTGCGCTTGTAGCCAGGACGCTTGACGTTACCCGGCGCTTCGATCGGACGACCGGTCTTCAGGTCGATGCCCGATGCCCAGTTCACGCCGTCGACAAACTGCTTTGCCGAGATCAGCTTGCCGTTCGCGCGGTCGAGCACGTAGAAGAAGCCGTTACGGTTCGCCTGCATGATGACCGGGGTCTTCTTGCCGTCGACCGGCAGATCAGCGAACACCAGCTCGTTCACACCGTCATAGTCCCACGCGTCATGCGGAGTGAACTGATAGTGCCACTGAATATTGCCCGTCTCCGGGTTCAGCGCGACCACCGAAGCAGTGTACAGATTAGTAAATTTGCCGATCTCGGAGCTGTCGTTGCCGCGTACGCCGGCCGACCACGGTGCCGGGTTCGACGTGCCGTAATAGATGAGATTGAGCTTCGGATCATAAGAGCCGACCAGCCATGCGGTGCCGCCACCGGTCTTGCCGGAGTCGCCCTTCCAGGTGTCTGCGCCTTTTTCATTGCCGACCGGGACCGTATGCGTACGCCAGACTTCCTTGCCGGTGTTCTGGTCATAAGCGACCAGCGCGCCGCGCACGCCGAATTCGCCGCCGGTGTAACCGGTGATGACGAGGTTCTTCGCGATCGTCGGCGGCGAGGTGATGGTGACACCGTGCGTATAGTCCATCACGGTCGAGGTCCACAGTTCCTTGCCGGTCTTGGCGTCGAGCGCCGTCAGCTTCGCATCGAGACGACCGACGAAGAGCTTGCCGTTCGCGTGAGCGACGCCGCGGTTGACGACGTCGCAGCAGGCAAACTGATCGACGTTACGGGGGATTTCGGGGGAATACTTCCACTTCAGGTCACCCGTCTTCGCGTTTACCGCAATGACGTTCTTCGGGCCGAACGACGAGGTGACGACCAGCATGTCGCCAACCAACAGAGGGGTGGATTCCTGCGAACGGGTGCTGCCGAGCTGCACCGCGTACTGCACCTTCAGGTCTTTCACGTTGGCCGTTGTAATCTGGCCGGCGGTGCTGTAACGGGTGTTGCCCGTGTCGCCGCCATACACCGGCCAGTCGCTTGCGACAGCCGCGGTTGCCATCCCCAGCAGGATAGACGCGGCCAAAATATTGGACTTCAGCTTCATTCCCATCTCCTTGCTTATTCTTGTGATGCTTGCGTATCCAGGACTCCCGGCGCTGACGCCTGCCGCGAATATTGGTCTAAAAATAAACAGCTTCGAAAATCAAGAACAATTGCATGAACGGTTAGTCTCCGGTGCGGCCTCCTCCTTTCAACTCGGTTCGTCAGGACATTCGAGAAACGCCTTGCTTCACTACGTCAAATCCGTGGACTCCCGGGGCGCCTGCGGCGCCGCCCGAAAAAATCCCGCAGATCACTGGCGGACCTGCGGGAAAGTCACCAAAGGAGAAAAATCGGCGTCTGTCAGATTCGTCAAAACCCGTCAAAGCGCCGGTCCGGACTGAACAAGAACCCCGGACCTACTGCCATCGATATCACGCCACCCCGATATCGCCCTGCACGCGGACATCGCCGGCATTCACCTGCGATATCCCGATTACGCCCTGCTGCCGCTAGCCCTCGCCGTGCCCCGGTTGACTGCGGCCGGGCGGGGTTTTTTCATTCCGATTGGATGGAGTACTCATCACTTGTGCGGTGATCATACCAGTGGAATAAAAGGTCAACAACCGATTTGACGAAGGGGGGTATCGCCATCTGCATATTTTCCAAATAACAACTTTTGAGGCCGCTCAAACGGGTCGGTCCGTGACCGCTGTCGCTACCGACAAGCCTCCGGCGACCATTGATGACTACAATCGAGCGTCTGCTGACCGACAGGGGTGGTTCATCATGGCAAACGCTCCCCATTCTCCCGACCACGAGCCTCGTGGCCATCCGGCGGAGGCCGGCCGGGCCACTGCCGACCCGGCCGCCGGCTCCCCACCCACCGTCTACACCTGCCCGATGCATCCGCAAATCCGGCGCGACGCCCCCGGCAGCTGTCCGATCTGCGGCATGGCGCTGGAGCCGGTCATGCCGGCAGCGGACGACGAGACGCCGCCCGAGCTCGCCGATTTCCGCCGCCGCTTCTGGTGGACACTGCCGCTCACCATCGCCGTGACCCTCGTCGCCATGGGCTCGCACCGCTTTGTGCATGGCGGCCTGCCGCGGCAGAGCTGGATCGAGCTGTTGCTGAGCGCGCCGGTCGTGCTGTGGGCCGGCAGGCCCTTTTTTGCGCGTGCGCTCAGTTCAATCAGGCGGGCCAGCCCGAACATGTGGACCCTGATCGGGCTGGGGGTAGCCGCTGCTTTCCTGTACAGCGTTGCCGCCACCATCGCACCGGGCAGCTTTCCGGCCGCGCTCGCGCAGGATGGCAAGGTCGGCCTCTACTACGAGGCGGCCGCGGTGATCGTGTCGCTGACCCTGCTGGGCCAGATCCTTGAGCTGCGCGCACGCGCGCAGACCTCGGCGGCGATCCGGGCGCTGCTGACGCTCGCGCCCAGAACGGCACGGCGCATCGCGCCGGACGGCAGCGAGGCCGACATACCACTCGCCCATGTGCATGTCGGCGACATGCTGCGCGTGCGGCCCGGCGAGAAGGTGCCGGTCGATGGCAGCGTGCTCGAAGGAGACAGCGCCGTCGATGAATCGATGCTGACCGGCGAGCCGCTGCCCATCAGCAAACGGCCGGGCGACAAACTGATCGGCGCCACGCTCAACAGCAGCGGCAGCCTCGTGATGCGCGCCGAGAAGGTGGGCGCGCAGACCGTGCTCGCGCAGATCGTGCAGCTGGTCGCCGGCGCGCAGCGCTCGCGCGCGCCGATGCAGCGGCTGGCCGATCTGGTGGCCGGCTATTTCGTGGTCGGCGTGGTGCTCATCGCGCTGGCCACCTTCGCCGTCTGGGGCCTGGTCGGCCCGCAGCCGGGCTGGGTGTTCGGCTTCATCAACGCAGTCGCGGTGCTCATCATTGCCTGCCCCTGCGCGCTCGGCCTCGCGACACCGATGTCGATCATGGCCGCCACCGGCCGCGCCGCCACGCAGGGAATACTGTTCCGCGATGCGGCCGCCATCGAGGCGCTGCGCCGCATTGACACGCTGATCGTCGACAAGACCGGCACGCTCACCGAAGGCAAGCCGGCCTTCGAGCGCGCGGTGGCCATGCCCGACTACTCCGAAAACCAGTTGCTGCAGCTGGCCGCCAGCCTGGACCAGGGCAGCGAGCATCCGCTGGCACAGGCCATCGTTCACGCTGCGCACGAACGCCAGCTGCCGCTGCAAAAGCCGCAAGGGTTTGAATCGTCCAGCGGCATTGGCGTGCACGGCCGCGTCGGCGGGCATCGGCTCGCGCTCGGCAACACCGCGCTGATGGCGTCCGAGCAGGTGAACTGGTCTGCCCTGCAGCTACAGGCCGAAGCGCTGCGCGCCGAAGGCGCCAGCGTGATCTTCGCCGCCGTCGACGGGCAGCTAGCCGGACTGCTGGCCGTCTCCGACCCGGTGAAAGCAAGCACGCCGGCCGCGCTGGCGGCGCTGCGCGAGGCCGGCATGGAGATCGTGATGGCCACTGGCGACGGCGTCACCACCGCGCGTTCGGTGGCCCACAGGCTCGGCATCACCGAGGTGTACGGCGAGATGAAGCCGGCCGACAAGCTGCAACTGGTGACGGACCTGCAGGGACAGGGACGCCGGGTCGCGATGGCCGGCGACGGCATCAATGACGCCCCCGCACTCGCCAAGGCCGACGTCGGCATCGCCATGGGCACCGGCACCGACGTCGCCATCAACAGCGCGCACGTCACCCTGGTGCGCGGTGACCTGCGCAGCATCGCCGAGGCCGTGAGGCTGTCATATGAGACAGTGCGCAACATGCGGCAGAACCTGCTGTTTGCCTTCCTGTACAACGCACTCGGCATACCGGTCGCGGCCGGCGTGCTGTACCCGTGGACCGGTCAGCTGCTGTCGCCCGTGATCGCGGCGCTGGCGATGAGCCTGAGTTCGGTATCGGTCGTGATGAATGCCTTGCGGCTGGGACACCGGCGTGCCGGTGCGCCGCCCGCCACCGCCGGCTGACTGCGGCATTGCGGCAATACAGCGCCGGACGATTGTGCTAGGCTCGGCCGGCAAATTCTGCATAGCTCATGAGAACCCTCGTCACTGCCTTCGGCCGCTTCATCGCGCTCTTCGTCACCCTGTCCATGCTGACCTCCGGCGTCGCCATGGCGGCCTACGTGTGCCCGAAAACCCTGTCCGGCACCGCGATGACGTCGATGGCGATGACAGCGCCGGCCGAACCCCTCGATGCCGACATGCCCGCGCATTGCGCGGAGCGCCAGTCGGGTGACAAGCAGGCGCTGGAGCAAAGCGGCAACGCGCCCGTGCCGGCCTTGCCCGCCACCTTGTTGGTACAGCAGCTGCCCCCGGCCGCAGCGCAGCCACACCAGGCGACACGCCTGTGCACAGACACACCGCGCTTCCACGCCCACGCACCGCCCTTCCTGCGTACGCAGCGAATACGCATCTGACCCACATCCGTTGATCCTGGTCCGGCCTGCCCTGTGTGCAGTCGCCGGTGATTGCGCTCAAGCCCGGAGAGTTCCATGAATCTGTTGACCTACCGCCGGCCGCAGGCCCGGCTTGCCACACTCAGTCTGTTGCCCGCCTGCCTGTGGACGCTGCTTTGGGCGCTGCTTTGGTCGCTGCTGTGCGCACCGGCGGCACTGGCCGATCCCGCGCCGCTCAGCTTCGAAGCGGCCGTGCGGCAGGCACTGCAGCGTTCGGCCGCGCATCAGGCCGCGCAGAACGCAACGCGTGCCAGCGCCGAGGCAGCCGCGCAGGCCGGCCAGCTGCCCGACCCGATGCTGAAGCTCAGCATCGACAACCTGCCGATCGAAGGCCCGGACCGCTGGAGCCTGAGCCGCGATTTCATGACCATGCGGCGCATCGGCATCGAGCAGCCCTGGGTCTCCGCCGACAAGCGCGCGGCGCGCAGCGAACGCGCCGGCCAGATGGTCGCGCTGCAGGATGCCGACGCCCTGATGCACGCGGCCGACACGCGCGCGCAAACCGCGCAGGCCTGGATACAGATGCGCCACGCCCAACGCGCGCTGCACTATGCGACCGAACTGGCGCGGCACAGCGCCGACGACCTCGCGGCCGTGCAGGCCGCGCATCGCGGCGGCAAGACCAGCGCCGCCGAGGTGGCGCAGGCGCAGCTGATACTCATGCGCGCGCAGGACGGCACGGCCCGCGCAAGGCAGGAGCTGGACGCGGCCAGGCTGGCACTGCAGCGCTGGGTGCAGGCGCCGGTGGAATCGGTCGACGACAGCCTGCCGTCGGCCGCCATGGCCCCGATGGCTGCCATGCCCGAAAGTCACACCATGGCTGGCAGCAGCGGCACGCCGCCGCAGACCGGCGCCGCGCCCGCCATGGTCGAGCAGCATCCGCTGCTGATCCGCGCGCGCCGCGCGCAGGCACTGGCGGACGCCGAAGTGGCGGTCGCCCGCACCGAGCGCCGCCCCGACTGGCGCTTCGAGTTCATGTTCAACCAGCGCAGCAGTCCCTACGCCAACATGGTGTCCTTCGGCGTCACCATCCCGCTGACCGTCAATCCCGGCCAGCGGCAAGACCGCGCGATTGCAGAGAAGGCCGCGCAGGCGGCCGCCGCAAGACTGCAATACGACGAAGCACAGCGCGGGCTGGCCGCCGAACTCGATGCGCTGCAACTCAACAGCGCGCGCCTGAGCGAACGCGCGGCCTGGCTCAGCCAGCACGCGCTGCCGCAGGCAAGGCAGGCGGTCGATCTCGCGATCGCCGCCTACCGCGGCGGCAGCGGCCTGCTGTCCGCAGTGTTCAGCGCCCGCCGCATGCTGGTCGAGCAGCAATTGCAGATCGCCGAGCTCGAGCGCGATGCCGCGCTGGCGTGGGCACAGCTGGCCCTGCCGATCGAGACCGCACGGCTCGGTGTGCAGGAGGGCCAGCCATGAGCTCCGTAGCACCGAAGAAGACCGCCGCGCTGGCCGTGCTCGGTGCGCTGCTGGCGGCCGGCGGCTATGTCGCCGGCCGCTATGCCGGTCACGGCGCGGCGTTGCCGCCGTCATCGTCATCGCCGTCATCACTGTCAACATCCGCCGCCGCACCGGCAAACGCGCCCGACGCCAAGATCGATCCCGACACTGGACGCAAGGTGCTCTACTGGCACGACCCGATGGTGCCCGGCCAGAAATTCGACCGGCCCGGCAAGAGCCCGTTCATGGACATGCAGCTCGTGCCGGCTTATGCGGATGAAGCAGCCGACGACAGCGGCGTCCGCATGTCGCCGGCCATGCAGCAAAACCTCGGCATACGCTACGCCACCGTGCGTCGCGCCGACGTGGGCCAGACGCTCACCGTGGTCGGCAGCACGCAGTTCGACGAAAGCCTGGCGGACGTGGTGCAGAGCCGTGTCAACGGCTATATCGACAAACTGCATGCGCGCACGCCGATGCAGCGCATCCAGCGCGGCGCGCCGGTAGCAACCCTGTTCGTGCCCGACTGGCTCGCACCGCAGGAAGAGTATCTGGCCCTGCGCCGTGGGGGCGACAGCGAACTGGTCGAGGCCGCGCGCCAGCGCATGCGCGCGCTGTCGATTCCCGACAGCGTGATCGCGCAGCTCGAACAGAGCGGCCGGCCGCAGCGGCAGCTGACCCTGTACGCACCTGCCAGCGGCGTCATCACCGAACTGCCGCTGCGCGAAGGCGCGATGGTCGCGCCGGGCATGACCGTCGCGAAAGTGTCCGGACTGGGCAAGCTGTGGCTGCTGGCCGAAGTGCCGGAAATGCTCGCGCCGGCGGTGCGGCCCGGCATGAAGGCCAGTGCGCAATTCGCCGGCCGGCCCGGCCGCAGTTATACCGGCGTGGTGCGCGACATCCTGCCGCAGGTCAGCACCGGCACCCGCACCGTGCAGGCGCGACTGGAACTCGACAACCGCGATGCCAGCCTCACGCCCGGCCTGCTGATGCAAGTGAAGCTCACCGAAGCGACGCCCGTCTCGCGGCTGCTGGTGCCGACCGAAGCCGTGCTCCATACCGGCCGCCGCAGCGTGGTGCTGGTCGTCGGTGAAAACCGGCGCATCCGCCCGCTGACGGTCAGTACCGGGCGCGAACATGGCGACGACACCGAGATCCTCGACGGCCTCAGCGAAGGGCAGCAGGTGGTGGTGTCGGGCCAGTTCCTGATCGACTCGGAAGCCAGCCTGAAATCGGCGCTGGCAAAGTTCGCCGACCCGGCTACGCCGCCCGCCGCATCCCCTGCCTCACCACTGCACCATGCAACCGGCCGCATCGAACAGGTCACACCGGAAGCGCTGACGCTCACGCACGACCCGGTGCCGGCGCTGAAGTGGGGGACGATGACGATGGACTTCGCCAAGCCCTCGCCCGAGGCCTTCCGGCAGTTCAAACGCGGCGACCGCGTGCACTTCACTTTCCGCGAAACCGATGACGGCTACCTGCTCGACAGTGTCGAACCCGCCGGGGGCAAGCCATGATCGCCGCCATCATCCGCGCGTCGGTAGCGCAGAGGCTGCTGGTGCTGCTGGCCGCCGCCGGCATCGCGCTGTGGGGCCTGTGGTCGCTGCTGCATACGCCGCTCGATGCCCTGCCCGACCTGTCGGATACGCAGGTGATCATCCGCGCCCAGTACCCGGGGCAGGCGCCGCAGCTGGTCGAGGACCAGGTCACCTACCCGCTGACCACGGCGCTGCTGTCGGTGCCGGGCGCGAAGACCGTGCGCGGCTATTCTTTTTTCGGGGATGCGTTCGTCTATGTGCTGTTCGACGACGACACTGACCTCTACTGGGCACGCTCACGCGTGCTCGAATACCTGAACCAGGTGCAGGGCCGGCTGCCGCAGGGCGTGAGCGCCGAGCTCGGGCCCGACGGCACCGGGGTCGGCTGGATCTATGAGTACGCGCTCATCGACCGCAGCGGCAAGCACGACCTCGGCCAGCTGCGCGCGCTGAACGACTGGTTCCTGCGCTTCGAACTCAAGACCGTGCCGAATGTCGCCGAAGTCGCCAGCATCGGCGGCATGGTGCGGCAATACCAGGTCGTGCTCGACCCGGACCGGCTGCGCGCCTTCGGCATCACGCACGCGATGGTGCGCGACGCGCTGGCCAATGCGAATGCCGCTACCGGCGGCGCCGTGGTCGAGCTGGCCGAAACCGAGTTCATGGTGCGCTCACAGGCCTGGCTGCGCACGCTCGACGATTTCCGCAATACCGTACTCAACGCCAGCGACAGCGGCACGCCGGTGCTGCTGCGCGATGTGGCGTCGGTACGCATCGGCCCGGAGATGCGACGCGGCATCGCCGAACTGAACGGCGAAGGCGAAGTGGCCGGTGGCGTGGTGGTCATGCGCAGCGGGAAGAACGCGCTCGACACCCTGACAGCGGTCAAGGCGAAGCTGGCCACCCTGAAAGCCTCGCTGCCGGCGGGCGTGGAGATCGTGCCGGTGTATGACCGTTCGCAGCTGATCCGCTCGGCGGTCGCCAACCTGCGCGACAAGCTGATCGAGGAATTCATCGTCGTCGCGCTGGTCTGCGTGCTGTTCCTGTTCCACCTGCGCAGCGCGCTGGTGGCGATCGTATCGCTGCCGCTGGGCGTGCTGGCGGCATTCATCGTCATGCTGTATCAGGGAGTGAATGCCAACATCATGTCGCTGGGCGGCATTGCGATCGCGATCGGCGCGATGGTGGATGCGGCCATCGTGATGGTGGAAAACGCGCACAAGCACATCGAGCAGCATGAACGGCTGCATCCCGGCCAGCCACTGACGACCGCGGCACGCTGGCAGCTGATGACCGACGCCGCCATCGAAGTCGGGCCGGCGCTGTTCTTCTCGCTGCTGATCGTCACCCTCTCCTTCCTGCCGGTGTTTGCGCTGCAGGCGCAGGAAGGCAAGCTGTTCGCACCGCTGGCCTTTACCAAGACCTACACGCTGGCAGCAGCGGCCATACTGGCGATCACGCTGGTGCCGGTGCTGATGGGCTACCTGATTCGCGGCCGCATTCCGCGCGAAGACAGCAATCCGCTCAACCGCGTGCTGGTGCGGCTGTACCGGCCGGCGCTCGAAGTCAGCCTGCGTCATCCGTGGACCACGATCGCCGTTGCCGTTTTTCTGCTGGCGCTGAGCGCTTATCCGCTGTCGCGGCTGGGCGGCGAATTCCTGCCGCCGCTGGATGAAGGCGACCTGCTGTACATGCCGACCGCACTGCCCGGCCTGTCGGCCGGCAAGGCCGCCGAGCTGCTGCAACAGACCGACCGGCTGATCAAGACCGTGCCCGAGGTACACAGCGTGTTCGGCAAGGCCGGCCGCGCCGACAGCGCGACCGACCCGGCACCACTGGAGATGTTCGAGACGACGATACAGTTCAAGCCGCGCGACCAGTGGCGCGCCGGCATGACCCCGGAAAAACTGGTCGACGAGCTCTACCGCGTAGTGCGCGTGCCCGGCCTCAGCAATGTCTGGGTGCCGCCCATCCGCAACCGCATCGACATGCTGTCCACCGGCATCAAGACACCGGTCGGCGTGAAGGTGTCGGGCGCGGACCTGCAGCAGATCGAGGCGATCACGATGCACATCGAGAACGCGGTGCGCGCTGTGCCGGGCGTGACCTCGGCACTGGCCGAGCGTGTCAGCGGCGGCCGCTACATCGACATCGATATCGACCGCGCACGCGCCGCACGCTACGGGCTTTCGGTGGCCGACCTGCAGTCGCTGGTGGCGTCCGCGATCGGCGGCGAGAACATTGGCGAGCTCATCGACGGACGCCAGCGCTTCCCGATCAACCTGCGCTACCCGCGCGACTACCGCGACTCGCTGCAGGCGCTGCGCGAGCTGCCGGTGGTCACGCCGCGCGGCGCGCAATTGCGGCTGCAGGACGTGGCCGAGCTGAAGGTGGTGACCGGCCCGCCGATGATACGCAGCGAGAACGCGCGGCTCGCCGGCTGGGTCTATGTGGATGTGCGCGGCACCGACCTGCGCACGGCCGTGCGCGCGATGCAGCAGGCGGTACAGGCATCGGTAAAACTGCCGCCCGGCTATGCGATCAGCTGGTCCGGCCAGTTCGAGTATCTGGAACGGGCCACCGCGCGCCTGCAGCTGGTGGTGCCACTGACTCTGCTGGTGATCTTCGGCTTGCTGTATCTGGCGTTCCGGTCGGCGGGCGATGCCCTGCTGCTGATGGCGACAGTGCCCTTCGCACTGGTGGGCGGGCTGTGGCTGATCTGGCTGCTCGGCCATGCGGTATCGGTGGCGACGGCGGTCGGCTTCATTGCGCTGGCCGGTCTCGCGGCCGAATTTGGCGTGGTGATGCTGGTCTACCTGCGCAATGCATGGCAGAAGCACCTCGACGCCGGCGATGCGCCGACCGAGGCGGCACTGCTGGCGTCGATACGCGAAGGCGCGGTCGCGCGCGTGCGGCCGAAAGCCATGACGGTGGCCACCATCCTTGCCGGCCTGCTGCCGATCATGTGGGGCGACGGCGCGGGTTCGGAAGTAATGCAGCGGATCGCCGCGCCAATGGTAGGCGGCATGGTGACAGCCCCCCTGCTGTCACTGTTCGTGATACCGGCGGCGTGGTGGCTGATGAAGCGGCGCGGTCTGCAGCGGGCGACGCATTGACATGCGCTGCTGCGCCGTGCGGCTCGCACCAGCGAAATGCAGATCATCGACGCCCGCCGTGAAAAGCCGATCAGCCGGCCAGATAAACCCCTGAATTTGCATGAAAATGCGATCGGTAGTCCGACGACGCCCACCCCGGCAGAAAATCCTTCCGAAGGAAGCCGGTAAACCATGAATTTTTCTGTTGACGGCGCTGAATTTTTCCGGCTTTGATAAAAAAGACCATCACGCCATTCAGGAGAAAACCATGCCCACGCTGTCCGTCCAGTCCGTCGCCAAGCTGATTACCGAGGTCGCCGATCGCCACAGGCAGCACCCCGACCAGGCGCAATACTCGCCGCAATACCGCATCGCGATCAGCGCAGTCCTCAAGCTGGTTGAGCGGCATGCGCAGGGCATGCCTGAGATTGGCGAAGCGCTGGCGAAAGTGCGTCAGGCCGTCGGCCTTGCGGAGCCTTCCGATGAGTGAGAACAGCACACTGTCCAAAGAAGATATCTGCGGATCGCCTGCTGAAACCATGTGCGCACGCTGGGTCGTCCCCGTCTCATACGGGTCGTGGACAATGGGTTCACGACCCGTGCGCGGACAACTACTGCGGCATCTGGCAACGCCCCTCAACGCATTCGTTCAGCCCCCCGCATTCGAACGAGGCCTCGCAGCGCTCGCCCGTCACCCTGAGCGGCCTGCATTGGCCGTCCAGGCAGTGATTCGATCCTGCACATTCGCGCGAGGACGCGCATTGCTCACCGCTGCGGCTCAGTGCGCGACACTGACCGTTCACACATAGCGCTGCGCCCTTGCATGGCACCGAGGGCGAGCAGGCCGAACGCACCCGGGCGATCTCTTTCGCGAGCGGCAATTCAGGCTGGACGGCTTTTGCGGCCACGCGTGCAGGTGGTTCTGCGGGCTGCGCTTTGGGCTTGGGGGCAGCGGGTACAGCAGCGGCCGCTTTCGCAGCCGGGGCAGCGGGTGCCGCCGCAACAGCAGACCGAGCGGGTGCAGTAGGCGCAGCAGCGGCCGCTTTCTTTGCCGGGGCAGTGGGTCCCGCCGCAATAGTGGGTGCAGTAGGCGAAGCAGCGCCCGCTTTCGCGGCCGATGCCGACGCAGCCACCTTCTTCGAAAAACGCGCGCGTCCTTCCGCCTCAATCAGCGGCCGATACTGTTCGACTTCCGCTTTGGCACGCTCGAAACTTCCGCGCCGGAAGCGCAGGTTAATGCAGCGCTCGTTGTAATCGGCGGTCAGGACATTAAAGCGATCGACATCGGCGCGATTGTGGCTGTTGACGATTTCCTTCCCTGCGTCGAGCCGGATATTCTCGGCCAGGCAGTAGCGCAGCTGCGGCATGGAAAAAATCTCTTTCCCGCCAACCGCGGGAGGCTCTTCCGTGAAGCGGGCGGTTTGTTGCGGTGAGTCGCTTGCGGGCGACTGGCCGGCGGCGGATGTCTGATTTGTGGCTGGCGATGAGGACTCCGCCGAGGAAACCGCTTTCTTATTCCACACAGCAGCCAGCCAGATTAAAGCAATCACCACAGCAATGCCGATCATCCATCGGCGGGATGCACGGCTTTGCGAAACTTCGGAAGCGACCAGCGAGCCTGCGGCATGGCGGTCGGCTGATCCGGGCTTTTCTGATGAAGCCGTGTCCGCACCCGCATTCGCCGGCGTGGCGGGCGGCTCGGGTGTTTCGTGTTCTGGATTATTGTCTGAACGCTTATTCACATGTGTCCTTCAAAAAAATCCGCAGTGACGCCGAATCGCCGCTTGCCCATATTTTGCCGGCGTAGAATCGGACTCCCCATCAACCGCCGGCAGTCTAACTGATCTCTGGCTGATCTGAATCACCGCCCGGGACTTTGAAAAGCAGGTCAAGGCGAGAGTCGGGAGACCGCCGCAGGTGAAGACATCCGGCAATTATCCATTCAAAATAAAATCAACCATTGTCCGGGAGCGTATATGTCGGTCACCCCAGTTGAGGAAATGAGAAATATGCAGCTGCACGTCGATGGTATTGATTTTTCCTGCCTCAGCCGGGGGAGCGGTCCGCTCGTCTTGCTGGTGCATGGCTTCCCGGACATTCCGCACTCGTGGTCAGCGCAGATCGATGCGCTGTCGGCAGCGGGATATCAGGTTATAGCGCCTTATTTACCCGGCTATCTGCCCAACTCTGCAGCGCAGCCGGTGTATTTCGACAAGGCGAGTCTGGTGCATTATTTTTCGGTACTGATCGAAACACTGTCGCCCGGCAAACCGATTCACTACGTCGGACAGGACTGGGGCGCCATTATCGGCTATGCACTGTGTGCGGTACGGCCGGATCTGCTGGACAGCGCGGTCATGATGGCGGTACCGCATCCTGAGGTGGTATCCAAGCATCTGCTGGCACCGAAACATATTCACCGGTCTTTTCACTGGTGGTTTTTTCAGCAAAAGAATTTGCCTGAACAAGCGCTGCTGGCGAATGACATGGCGTTCATTGATTACCTGTGGCAGTACTGGACCGTGCCGGATTTTGAAGACGCCGAACATATCAGCGCAGTGAAACACTGCCTGCGCCAGCCCGGCGTTTTGTCTAATGCACTGGCCTATTACCGCGCCATGTTTGACGAGACGTTGGCAGACCCGACCCTGACAGCCATTCGGTCGAGACTATCGGACAGGATAGTCACCCCCACACTGGCGCTCTGCGGTGCCGATGACCTGCGGGCCGAATTAATGCGCGAGGAAGCGGCGTATTTTGGCGGCCGCTATCACTATATTGAAGTGCCGAATGCCGGGCATTTTCTGCAGCGTGAACAGAGCGAGCAGGTGAATGCACTCTTGGTCGACTGGCTGGGTCAACGTCAGGCGTAAAGAGATGAGCGGGTGCGGGTATGCGTTGAGGCGGGCCGGCTGCGGCCGGGTCGATGGCGGTTTGCTTCATCTCAGCGGCATCTTTTCCCGGCTGCGGTGTGCTGTCAGCAACGCACGGTGATCGATGAACGCGAGCAGTGCGCGATCGACATCAAGCCTCATCAGTTCGTGAATGCGGTCAGTGCAATGCGGTTCTGAATTACAACCTTCCCGCTCGTTCACACCACTACAATCCGCACGCGCAGTTTGTCTCTCATCCGTCAGAGCGATTTGACTGTGCTTTCTCGTCCCCCTAGATTGCACGCTTCATCACGGCAGTGATGAACGAGTTTGACAGCTCGAATCGCAAGGGGGTGAACAAGGGCATTCCGTGGCCTTGTTCGCGTCTGGTGTGCTCGCCGATGGCGGACTAGACGAGGGAGCCGCAAGGCTCGCCGGATGCCTCCTTGCCGGTCTGTCAACCTCGCCTAGCCCCGCCCCCCGATCGATCCGGTCGGGTGACTCACTCTCCGCAGGAGGACACATGACGAGAAATAGCCGCCCCACGGCGCTGCATCGCAGAGCACGCCATCCCGTACGCAAGTTTCCCTACATCCGCTTCGCTACCGTGACGCCGTCAGGCGGCCGCGCGCCGGAAGTGCCCTGCCTGCGCCTGCAGGGCGACTGGCTGAATGAAGCGGGATTCTTCACCCATTGGCGAGTGAAAGTCACGGTCACCGGCGGGAAACTGGTGATTGAACCGCTGGTAGATGCGCTGGGATTGTTCGAAGCGTTCGGCGTGGCGGGCAACAAGCAGGCTCGCGATTGCAGGGGGTGAGTAGTCGGGTTTCCTTGCACGTGGATGATGGCTCCCCCGGGTGGGGGAGCTGATCGGAGTAATGGGTTTAAATTTTTTACCCCTCCCCTCTCATCGATCAACTTCGCTCCTGCTTCTTTACCCGGTTCCCATGCAATTCGGGCCATTTCTCGCAAGTGGCCCTGCAAGTCCAAAGCCGCAGTGCGAAGCTCCAATAAAGGCAACTATCCACCCTTACGGCTGTTGCCGGACGCGCCCACAGAAAAAATAGCCTTTTTGATATTGCATCGCGATGGCCGCACGCGAGCCGCCACGCTGCACTGCGCGCCATGCATCTTCCTGCTTCACGCCTGTGGCGCTGATCCTCGCTGTACGCGCACCTGGTCGGGCTCGACACGCCGGTCGGCCGCTGACCTCCGGACGAATCGCCGCAGGGGGAGGCCGTGGCAGTCGCGGCTGTGCTGGCGCTACTGTCCTTTCTGCTGACCCTGCCGCAGAACGGTTTGCGCCGCACGCTGCAACAGCCCTATAATTTTTGTACTGTTCCTCTTGAACTCCACCATGCACGGGCCAGATAATCGCGCGACCAGGCCGCCGCGAGTGCGGCCGTTCACCTGAACCCCGAGATCCCGATGGACATTTCCGAACTGCTCGCCTTTGCGGTCAAAAACAGCGCATCTGACCTGCACCTGTCAGCCGGCCTGCCGCCGATGATCCGTGTGCACGGCGACGTACGCCGCATCAACCTGCCAGCGATGTCGCACAAAGAAGTCCACGCGATGATCTACGAGGTGATGAACGACAGCCTGCGCAAGCGCTATGAGGAAAATCTCGAAGTCGATTTTTCGTTCGACCTGCCCGGCGTTGCCCGCTTTCGCGTGAACGCGTTCAACCAGGATCGTGGCGCGGCTGCGGTCATGCGCACCATTCCATCGAAGATCCTGACCCTGGAAGACCTGAATGCGCCGCGCATCTTTGCCGAACTGGCGCTGAAGCCGCGCGG
>JACCDS012197841.1_pt1 | contig 15322 bp, 13 predicted proteins | sample 7446441 | NCBI WGS metagenome assembly JACCDS01 (sample SAMN15323445, study PRJNA562643) | freshwater metagenome | isolation source: river surface water | place: USA:Blue River Watershed | collected 2017-08-17 | reverse complement strand
TCACCTGATGGATCAGTGGATCAGCGTCGCGCGCACCTATGGGCTTCGCCCGATTCGATGCGCCGAAGGCCTTGGCAGTTGGCAGGCCCAGTTAGGCGCTGGAATTGATGCCCTAAACGCCCAACGTCGCGGCTTACTCAGCATTGCTACCACGGCTGCCACGATGGGTACAGCCACTTTTAAAGCGCAAGTTTCCCGTATTCGCCGCCCACTCCTCTTTGTGGGCGACGAAGCTCACAACTACGGTGCTGCGAGCTCCGCCGCGGCCTTGCCTGCGAATGCGCATTTTCGTCTCGGATTGTCAGCAACACCTACGCGGTGGATGGACGAGGACGGTACCAATCGCATCGAGAAGTATTTTGGACCAGTTGTATATCAGTATGGACTAGCCGACGGGATCCGAGACAGGATTCTCACGCCGTATCGGTACCATCCACAGTTTGTTGACTTTACGGATACGGAGTTTGATGCATACATCGAGCTGTCCGACCTAATTCGGCGCTATGCTGGAGCCTCTGACCCAGACGGGCACGAGGTTTCCGAGGCTGCAAAGTCACTCTTGATCAGACGCGCACGCCTAGTCGCCTCTGCGAGAGGAAAGATCGATCTACTCCGGCAACTGATGGAAGCGCGACTCAAGGATCACCACATGCTCATCTACTGCGGAGATGGCTCCGTTGAGGGAGACAATGACGAAGGGATGATCCGACAAGTGGAGGCAGTAACCAGGATGCTCGGGAGCGATCTCGGCATTCGCTGCGCTTCATACACCTCGCGGACCGCTCCATCGCGAAGGCGAGAGTTGATTCAAGAGTTCGATGAGGGCTCTATCCAAGCGCTTGTCGCGATTCGTTGTCTCGATGAAGGGATTGACATTCCTTCGACTAGGACTGCTTTCATCCTTGCGAGTAGCACCAACCCACGCCAGTTCGTCCAACGCCGCGGACGGGTCCTGCGCAGGCATGCCTCCAAGACCCGAGCGGAGATCTATGACTTCTTTGTCACGCCGCCCGCTGAGGACATGGTCAAAGGTAGCCCTGGATACAACGCCGCGCGCACTCTAGTTCGATCCCAGGTTCACCGAGCAGCTGAGTTCGCGTCACTGGCTGAGAATGGTCCGATTGCGCGGGGTGCTTTGGTCGACATCATGGCCCCGCTACACCTCCTTGACATCTGGAGCTAACAATGAGTGATTCAATAAAGCCACGAGTTCTCGAGGCGATCAAGAAGCTCAACCCTCAGGAGCAAGACTTGTTGGCCAGGGTACTCAAGGTAGAGCGAGAGAAGCTCTATCAGGAGCGTCCACGAGTCAAGGAGGATTTGCTCCGGGCCGTCAGGGAGGTTTTCAAGTGATTCTCATATCGTTGCAGGTCCAGAACTTCCGTCAATTCTACGGAAGCCAAGAGTTGGAGTTTGCGCAAGGGGTTGACGGCCGGAACGTGACCTTGCTGCACGGCTTCAACGGTGCAGGAAAGACAACGCTGCTCAACGCGTTCGTGTGGTGCCTGTACGGCAAGACAACGCCTGATTTCGGTTCGCCGGAACTCATTGCAAGTGAGCGGGCATTTGCGGAGGCACAGGTTGGCGGGAAGGTTGAAGTACTAGTTCGCTTACGCTACAAGCTTCGTGGCGAGGAGTTCTTGGTTGAGAGAGTTCAAGAGGTGTTGAAGGCCAGTGAGCATGAGCAGCGCCCACAGGAACTCAAGCTCAAAATTCGCAAGGTCGAGAGCGGTGAGTTGGTGACACTTGGCGGTGACCCGGTGCAGCACCAGCAGCGCATCAATCAAATGCTACCGGAGGGCCTCTATCCGTTCTTCCTGTTCAATGGCGAGCGTGTCGAGTGGTTGGCGAAGAAGGAGGCGTCCCAGGAGGTCGAGCGCGGTATTAAGGTGTTTCTGGATGTTGAGATCTACGAGCGCTCCTTGCGCCACCTGCGGGGCGACGTTGCGAAGGAACTGTCCAGCGAGCTCAGGGATATCGGAGGTGATGAGCTGCGACAGGCTCTTGAAGAGGAAGCGACGCTCAATCAAGATCTGGAAGCAGCAGGCGAGAAGGACGCATTGCTAAAGGCAAATTTGGCGAAGGTGCGCGACAACGTCGCTACCCTAGAAACGCGTCAGAGCGAGATTCAATCACTTTACGAACTAACCAAGAATCGGGAACGACTCCGTGACGACCTGGGCGAGACGCGTACTCGCATAGCTGATCTAGATGCCCAGCTTGCTCGACAGCTCTCTGATGATGGCTACTTAGCGTTCGGTGAATCAGTTTTCGCCAAGACTGTTGAACTTATCTCGTCCGCACGTGAACGTGGGGAACTGCCCGCCAAGGTGAAGCCTCAGTTTGTCACTGACCTGATTGATTTGGGTACCTGTATTTGCGGCAGATCGCTACATCCTGAGGACGATGCGGAGCACGTGATGCACCTTCTTGACTGGCGAAAGAAGGTTGGACTTGCTGAGTTCGAAGAGGCCATATCTCAGACGTCGCAGGGCATCAGCGAGCTCCGCCGTCGAAGAGATCGTTGTCTCGAAGAGCTTGATCGCATTCAGACTGGCCGTTCGGAGGCCTTTCAGAAGCGCAGTGATTTGCAGGATCGCCTGGCAAGCGTCGATGCAGAGATGGGTGACAAAGGAGAGCATGGCGAAGATGCGATTGCCTTGAAAGCTCAGATTGACGGACTGCGACAACAAGAAGTGCGCCTACTCGCAGACATCCAGCATTGCAGCGACACCAAGCAAGTCATTCAGGATCAGTTGCAAGTAGTCACCCAGCGTATTAAGTCACTCCGCGTCTTGGATGCCCGTGCAGCGCTTGTCAAAACACAGAAAGAGGCGGTTGAAAAGGTTGCTGATGTACTAGAAGAGATCTTCGAGATCCAGAAGCAGGACGTGCGCGAGTACCTCAGCAGCATGGTCGGAAAGATCTGGGATGACGCGGCCATTAAGCCCTACTCCGCCGGCGTGCTTGAGGACTTTTCGCTAAGTCTTACGAAGACGGTGAATGGCACTGCGCAACCAGTACATGGGGCTTCGACTGGGGAGAAGCAAGTTCTTGCGTTGTCCTTTGTCGGGAGCTTGGTTCGCCGAGCAAAAGAGAACATTGATAGCCAGGCAGCGGCGTCCCGCATTGGATTGGTTGTGGGTGGCGAGTATCCCCTTGTGATGGATTCACCATTTGGGTCTCTTGAGGACGACTATCGAGCTAAGGTGGCCCAGTGGATTCCGACGCTTGCGCACCAAGTTGTCGTGCTCGTGTCTAAGACTCAGTGGCGCAATGAAGTCGAACGGGAGACCCGGCCACGTGTTGGTCGGGAGTACGTCCTAGAACTCCACACTCAAAAGCAGGGTGCAGGACGCGAGATCACGATCGGCGACAAAAACTACTCCTATGTCGTCGAGACCCGCGACCCAATTGAGCAGACCATCATTCAGGAGGTTCGCTAAATGGAACGTCGAATCGCACCCCCTGGTGCCGCTGAACTTGTTGCACTGATGGAGAAGCTCACTCAGGCTCTTCCTGGCTCTGGGCGGACGGAAGGAATCTTCAAGTCGAAGCAGAAGGTTCTGATGTTCGCGGCCGCGTTAGGCCTCAAGAAGGGCGAGCGCCGCGCGCTGGAAAAGCGGAGTGAGCCGATTCGGTATGCGATATTTCAAGGCGCACTTGATGACACCTTCATCAGCGCATTGGCAATTTCCGCAACGAGCGATCTCAAGGTCTTGAGCACTGAACGTCTCGATGAGCGAATCACAATCTTTGAGGAGTACGCCCACGCTGGGTTGGTGGAGCTTCACACGCTACTCTCACAGCCGGGCGATGACCTTGAGTATGTCTTGCAGACGGTCATGGATAGCCGTGTGTCAACCGAGTCTCCGGAGGGTGTGATCCCAGATCTTGCAGGCTTGCTGAGCTTTGGATTACAGAGATAACGGTTCCGTTTGGGCAGGCGCTCTACTTGGCGGGGATCTGCCACCGGGTAGCCTGAATCCCTCGGTGGAGTATGCCTCTGGGTAAAGCCCGCTGCATGAACTTCAAGTGAGCGTCAAGCCTTTTGCAGCTAGAGAGTTTGGATCTGACACCAGATAAGAGAGCCCCCGGTGAAGGTGAGCTTGCAACACCTTTCGTACCGCCACAGGCGATGCCTCGCCTTCCTCAGCAAGCGCACGAACGATCAGTAGATTGGTCAGTGTGGAATCAGCCTCGCCTGCAAAAGTCTTCCAGTCGATCTCAAGACCGCTGTTGAATTGGAGCGCTTCCGGTGGCACTTTGGTTGCATTAGCCAAAGACGCGCAGAGGGCGTGACGACAGATGACGTTGTGGTGCTCGATGCCAGTGCGACGCTTAAGCGTGCTGAGTTGCTGCTTGCCTGCATTGCTGATCTTCACGCGTTCGATGATGACGTTCATGCAGCTACCTCTTCAGCCGGGCAGCGCGCACTGCTGCTGCGGGTATCGTCGGAGAAGTCCAGAACGTACGACTGCGACATGCTGGGTGTCACCTCGGTCAGAAGGTCGTCATCCACTTCTTCGTCGGTCGAGAGCACCATGACTTGGTGTGAAATCTTCGCGAAGAAACGTTGCACCAGCGCCCGGCGATGACGCTTGTCCAGTCGGGCCAAAGGTGTATCCACCGCGACCGGGAATTGGCCTTTGCGCTCGCGAATGAGAGCGCTCAGCACTGCAATTGCCAGGAGTTGCCGTTCGCCGGCAGAGAGCCTTGCCATGGGCAGTTCATGGCCGTCCGGCGCCACGATGGTCACAGCGTAGGTGTCGGGGTGGACCTGCACTCGGCTGACGAGCTTGCGCTTGCGCATCAAGGCCGCAAACTCACCGGTGATCATGTTGGAGAGCCAATGCGCCTTCGAGGCAAGCAGGCGGTCCTTGAACAGCGCCAGCACCTCACGTGCGCGTTGCGATGCGTCCATCGACTTGGCGTCGTGTGCCAAGCCGCCGAAGTCCTTGCGAAGGGTTTCGGTGGCAGCCGCAACGCGGATGTCCAAGTGCGCCTTTTGGGCCAGGGCATCTTGGTAGGCCTTAGTCTCGTGCGCCAGCTGCGCCTCTGCCAGGGCCAAGGCTGAGCTCTGCGCGTGCAATTGGGCCAGTAGATCGGCGACTTGCTCGCCCTCTGGAATGGCCGCCAGGCGGCGTTCTGCAATGGACAGTTCTGATTGCGCGCGCTCCAGTGCATGCATTGCGGAGTTCAGCTGTTGGGTCGCCGAGTCGATCTTGAGCTGCGCCTCGCTAGGCGCCTCGGCTGGCAGCAAATGCACAGGTCGCTTGGTCGCGGCACGGTAGGTTTGCTGGTCCTGGGCAAGCACCTGCCGCAGCGCCGTCAGGGACTCTTCCGGAATGATGCCGCCCACTTTCTTGATAACCCTTTGGTCCCGCTTCTGAATGGCTTCGAACAAGTGCTGTGCGGTTCGGGTGTCTTGCTCTTGCTCATGCAGCGTTTCGTAATCGGCCCACACAGGACCCAGGCGAGCTAAGGCAGACCAGGGGTTGGCTAAGGCCTCGCGGACTTGCTCGCGCGCAATTGTGAGCTGCCGACGTGCGTGCTGCTCTTCGGCGCGCAGTCCGGCTGCGCTTTCGTAGGCTGCAAGTCCACTGCGTTCGCCCTTGGCCTGGAAGCTGAGCAAGGTAGTCCGCAGCTGGTCAACACGGTTCCGAGTAGAGGCGCAGGCGGCAGCCAGGCGAGGCAACTCTGTCTCGGTTTGAGCGCGCTGCAACTCAAGGTCCGTGAGGTTGGCCTTGGCCGACTCGTACTTGGGGTTGGTCTCACGCCCTTTGATCAGTGCGCGGCGCTCTACCGCTACGAGGTCTTTGGATAGGGAGTCAATACCACCGATGCCCAGGAAGGCCTCAGTGGCACGGCGCAGCATGTCGGGCAGGGTCGCTGGATTCGCCAGCGCTTCTATCTTTTCGCCGTCAAACAGGAAGAGCTGTACAAGCTCGGCAGGCAAGAGGTTATCGAGAAAGGCGTCCCACTCCTCGGTGAGCTGCAAGTCGGGACGCCCATCGCGATGCACGGTGAGTTGCTCTTGGAGCTTGCCGCCCGAGAGGGTCCAGCTGCGGGATACGGTGAACTCGTCGACTTCGCCATGACCCTCCAGGCGAAGGTCCAGGTCGATGCGGGAATCGCCGCCAGCGTCTCGCCGCTGGAGCCCGAGCATCAGCTGTTCATACTCGCGACCACGGCCACTTCCGTAGAGCTTGTTGCCGTAAAGAACCACCTGCAAGGCCGTGAGCAGGGTGGTCTTGCCGCTGCCATTGAGCGCCTTTACGAGCACGATGGGCTTGCCACTGACGGTGCGCAAGTCCAGGTACTGTCGTTCCTTGAATGGCCCGAGGTTTTGAAGGCCAAGGCCCAGAAAAGTCACTTTTGCCATGCTTCGCTCACACGAGAACTGCGCTGACCGCCGCGATGGGGATGACCTTGCGATCGGCATCGCCTTCCAGGTCTTGACCCAATAGCTCGTCGTCTTGCTCGTCCAAGAGCAAAGTGACTGAGGCTTCCTGCTTGGGATCGGGGTGGTGGACCTTGGCGAAGGCGAAGGCGTCGGCCTCGTCGACGAAGGCAAAGGCCTTCAAGAGTCCGCCGATTTCGTCGAGCTGCTTCGAGCGCTGCTGGCTTTGAAGTCCCCGGAAGCTGGTGGCCAACAGGGTGCGAAGCAGCTTGTAGAGCTCCAACCGACGTTCGCGCCGCACGTCTGGGCGGTCGGTAGGTTGATGGCGCATCGACCAATGCCCCGCGACGCGCTTGAGCAGCACGAGGTCGGAGAGGTCGAGCGGCATCGGATCTAGCTCCCGGCCGGGGTAAGACTTACCCAGAGCTTCCCCGTACAAGCGCGGCACGGCGTCCTCGATCTCACCCTTGTCTTCGACCCAGATGCGGCGAATCTCGTCAAGCTCTTCGATGGAGATAAGCTCGATCTGTCCATAGCCTTTGCTCTGTCCGGCCTCCATGGCGGCCTGCTGCGCCTTCAGCAGCTCGACCAGCAGTCGGTGCCTACGCTCTTGCGAGTAGGGCCCGTGCACCAACCGGTCGCGCATGACTGTGAGGCGACCGTTGAGACGACGAAAGTCGCGATGTTCCCGATCGTCAACAGCCAAGAAGCGATCACGGAAAGCCATGATCGGTTGCATCCAGGCCTTGTCTTCGTCGTTCTGGATCATGGCCGCCATGGACTTGTCTTGCGACACCATGGTGCACACGTAGCATCCGAAGCGACTGTCGCCACAGCTCGGCGTGCTCTTGTCTACCACGATGGGGCACTCCGAGTCGGGGGTGGCGCCGCGGTAGATGTCGAACAGATCTTGGTTGTTGATGCCCCAAGGGTTTGGCGTCTGGATGATGTACTCCCAAACGTCGTCGCTCGACCAAGTCTCGATGGGCAGATACACCCACACGCGGGACAGCTTGGGATCTTTGTTGCGGCTCAGGCGTTCCCGGGTGCTGTGTTGGTAGGTGTCCATCACCTTGTCGCGAACCTGGCTCTCTCCGCGCCGCTGACCCAGGACCAGGATCGCCTCGCCGTTCGCTTCGGAAAGATCTTGGATGAACTTGGTAGATGCGCTGATCTTGAGGCGGTCTGTGCACCAACGAAACTTGTTGCGAGGTGCAGGGTAGCCCTTTCCGATCAGATTCACCCAAAAGCGGTTCTCAAGCGAGGGCGTGAGGCGGTGCGGCTTGAAGGGCAAACCTTGAGTCAACGCAGCTATCTCCATTTGACGGAGTGAAAGCTCGACCCAGAGGGCTATCACCGGGTTCTCGACCAAGGTGTCGGTGCTGATGACGTGGATAGGCTTGAAGCGGCGACGGTCTTCCGGCAACGCAGCGATCGCAAGCCAGATGAGTTGAAGCGAAGCGGTGGAGTCCTTGCCGCCGCTGTAGCCAATGATCCAGGGCAGGCTGTCGCTGAGGTAAAGCCCCTGGATCTCTTCGATGATCTGTTGCGGAGTGGTAGGCATGCTGATCAGGTTCTAGCGACCGACTTGCGGCCTGACTGGAGTGCGGATTCGGCGGAATCCTCTTCCGCGGTGAGCTTGAGCCCCAGCACTCGCTTGAGCTCATTGCAGGTGAGGGTGACGTTCTGACCAGACTTGGACATCGAGCCTCCAACCATGGCCCGCCCTTCCCACACCTTGGCATTGCTGCGTGACCAGTCCACCTTGCGCAAACGCTGCAGACGCTTGCGAACTTCACCGGGGAACTGGGCGTAGAGCGCGCGGCCGGCACGACCAAGAGCTTGCAAGACGATGGCATGGCAATGGATGAAGTCGCGCCGAACTTCGCCGGCTGTCATCTTTGCCTCTCGAACGTAGATCCACTCTGGGATCTGCTCGCCTACCCCTTCCCAGAACTCCTGGCAACGCTGCGACGCCGACGGGAAGTCTTCGATCTCCTTCTCCGTGAGGAGCTCGACAGTCGCGAAGTGCAGAGCGCTAAGGGTAAAGAGCTTCCGCGAACGTGCTGACAGGGTCGAACGCTCAGTCTCGATAAGGTTCTTGAAAACAGCCGATGTGAGGCTCAAATGCTTGGCAACCTTCGCGGCAGCATTGCGGTGGTCATAGAGCACGCCCAGCGAAGCAGACGGCTTGACCGAGTGCCTGTTCAGGTCGGCAAACATCTGCTGGCAGCGATGAAGCCCCCGGTCCACAAAGAACACAACAGCGATGGTCTCGTCACCGAGATCAGGGGCCCCGGCGAGCGCGGCCTCAATGGCTGCTCGCCGGTGCTGCCCGTCGTTCACGATGAAGCGAGCGTCCATCGAGACGGTCAGCGTGCCCATGCGGAATGCGGTTGGGCTGTCATCGCCGACTGGCTCGAACGCAAGATTGCCGTCGATAGACGCCGTGATCGCCGAGAAGACGTAGCTGCTCTTGTTCTCAACGATGTAGCGCGCTAGCTCGGGTATCCGCCCCTTGTTCAGCGTGCGCTGCGCCCGGAGCTCTGGGAGCAGCTCTTCGTCATCAAAGTGGAAGAGCTTCGGAAGCAGCCGCAGCGGACACATCGAGACGTAGTACTCACGCCCCGCCTGGACGCCTCGAATCGCAGGGAAGACGTAGGAAAAGTTGGAGCCGCTGCTGGGTTGTTTGCTTGCCATGTTTGCATGTTGACATGCAAACATATGTGCGTCAAGTCGATCTGTTTGTGTTCGGCATGTCTTCAGCGGTGATCCCCGTGCGTGCTGAGTCCCTACGGGTGAGACGGGCCATCAAGGCGGCTGCTAAACGTACTTCCGCGGTACCAGTTGCCCGGTCTTGGACACGCTCATCTTGAACGCCTGTCGGGCCCCGGCATGCGAGTAGCTGACATGCAGTGGCCGATCAGACCCGTAGAAGTACAGACGATCAAACGGGGTGTGGGCGATGACCCAGTCGGCGACCTCACCCATGTCTTCGTGCTCGACCAAGAAGTCGCAAGCTGCGCCGCCGCGTAGGCAGATTGGTCTGCCTACGCGGTTGACTTCGAGCGATGCGTGTTGGTCAAGCTCCGGCGCCACTCTCCGGTGAATGTGGCGCCCAAGCTCTGGTGAGCAGAATCCGTAAGTGAGCTTGAGCGAACCAAAGTAATCGATCAGCGGATCCAAGATGTGGACTGCCAGATCAAAGAGCGCGTTGTAGGTCTGGGGGTTCAGCGGAAGGTTGCGTACCGCGAGCCTGCGCTGCGTTTCGCCACACTCGATGAAGTCCCTGAATGTGAGGTTTGCGCCGCACCTCTGATCCAGGTCGGGGAGGCGTTCGCTTCTAGCCAACTTCATGCCTACGATGCCTAGTCGCCTCGCCTCCAAGGCGGCCGCGAGCGCGTCGGGGGTAGGCCCGAAGTCAGCCTCGCCCAGGACTCCCGTTGCCTCCAGAGCCTCGTCAAAGGCGAGCTGCTCTGCGTACCCCGTGTAGTCCTCATCAAGGTAGCGACTCTTTCGATAGAGCAGAGGCTTTGGATGCTCCCGCGTCCCGTACTCAAAGAGGTCGTAGTCTTGCTTCCGCACGTTGACCTTGATGCGACGGCGAAGCAAGGGTATCGGGCTCGCATCGAAGTCATCGAACTCCATCAATGTCAGCTTCCCCGAGCTGATGTGGATCTTGATGAGCTGAACGTCGCTGATGGCATCCCACAAGATCAAGCCGCAAGCGACATATGCGCGCAGCACGACAGGAAGTCGCTCAACCAAGGATGCGTGCAACTGGAGCGAGTGTTCTGCTTCGAGCCACCCCAGACCCGTCGCGGCGGCTTGCTGGCATGCCTCCAAGATCGTCGCGGTGTCGGCTGCCTCGACCAGGAGGCGCATCCCTGACGCCTGTGCCGTTCGGTAGTCGCCGAAGAGCGCCTTGATGTCGCGTTGCAGGCGAGGCTCGAGCTGCCGGTACGCAGGTCGGCGAGAGAATTGCTGTGCGGCCAAGTACAAGCGCACGTCGTCAGATCGAGTCTTGGCTGCGGCCTCGAGCAGGCTCTGGTCATAGTGCCTTGCGAGCAAGCGGAAGGCCTTACCCAGGCTGCCTATGTTCGCCGCAATGGTCTCCAGGTTCTCGGTTTCGTCGGGCTCTGGAAGTCGACCCAGGTCTAGGGCGGTCGCCCACAACCTGTCGAGTTCAGGTCTGACACGCGCCAGCTCTGCCTCGGCCTGATTGACTTTTGGGGGATTGAGCTCGCTCGCGCTGCGATCCCTGGGCGGCTTGATGACTCGAACCCGTGGCGCCTTGGAGGCCAGTAGACGGGCAGCGATCCCTCTGGTGCGATACCGCCCAGCAACATATCTCTGCTCCAGATCCTTGTCTGCGAAAACAAAGGCGACCCCCGGACCAGCCATGAAGGCTTCCTGGTGCAAGACGTGCTCGAGGTAGTCCTTGAACTCCCCTTGCGTGAAGTACTTCTGAAAGGTGTTGCGTGACGTGATGAAGCCGTCGCGAAACGGACGGCCTGGAGGCTCGCTGCCGTACAGCATCACCCCAACAGACATCACTCGACCTGCCAGCTTGAAGGCGCGATGGATAGCTTCCACGCGTTCTGCGGCGTCTTCGATCACGTTCACCACGAAGCCGAGATTGACGACGTCCGCGGCTGCCAGCGGAAGCTCGGGTGCGAAGTGCGGATCCCAGCCTCGAGCCTCGAACCCACTGGCAACCAAGCCAGAGATGTCATCTCCACGTCCGCAGCCGTAGTCGAAGACCGTGGTCCCCGGCTGTAGCAGTCCAGTACGCAAGAGCAACTGGATCGGTGCAGAGAGGTTGTTGCGCGACAGCGCAGTCAGGTGTCGACGTATCGAGCCGTCGAGGCCAGGTGTCGTTGTTCCTCGCTCTTCCGCAACGTCGTTCCCCAGAGGAACGAAGGCGTCTCCGGCAAGCACGTAGCCCTTCTCAGAGATCAGGCGCTCCCAGTTGAGCCTAAAGCCAATCGTCGTGGTGTCGTCGAAGAGCCCGAGCTCCTCGGCGGTCTGCGTGAGGCGCGCCCATCGACCGCGCTCGGGGTGGTCCTCTAGGACAAGCAGTTCCTTGCGGTGGAGGATCGGTGGGTTCAGCGAGTCCCGATAATGTCGGTAGCTTGGGCTCCTCAGCTCGCCGGGTGCAAATGTCCAGGCCGCCTGCAGCTCCGGGAACGGCTCCTGCTCGAACCCGGGGTATGCCAGCAATGAGAGCCTGCCGGTTCGAGTATTGACTTTCGCGACGTTGGGCGCGGCATCTTGGCCACCAGGCAAGAGCGCAAGCGCGCTCTTGATGCGTTCGCAGTCTTCAGGATTGATTAGGTGCTGAACGCCCGATAGGTGTACGTAGAGCTCGTCGCCAACTCGCTTGCCAATGGTCGACATGGCCGGCGACTTACTTAGTCTGTCAGGACGCAGAGCGGGCCGCTCAGGTCATCGCGCCGCTCGTTTGGTGGCCGATCGTCCACTACGACAGCCTCCAGGATTCCCGCAAACAGCACTCGCCTGTGTTCTGGCGGGAGTTTGCCCTCCAAGAGCACTCGACTCCTTCGGCCTGCTGGGGTCACCGAGGTGGTGTTGTCGTCTACGCTGATGATCGCTGACTCGGACTCGCGCGCGGCGGCTGTGAGCACCGATAGCCCAGCTTCCAGCTTGCAGATCGAGGTGAATGGCGTACTGCGCGCCAGCAATGCACCTGTCGAACCCTGCACTTCAAACACCAGGCGGCGCGTAGCCTGCTTTTTGATGCGAATGGTGTGCTTGGTAGCCGTCACGTCAATACTCCCTGCGAAGCCATGCGTTGAGGCGAAGTCGCTCAAACGTAAGCGCCGTGCGAGTTCGCTTCCTTAGTTCGACTTCTTTGACGTGTTCCGGCTCGGCGGTGACCCGGCGCGTCGCTTCTCCGGGCCCGTAGTCCCACGGCGGTCTGCTTCCGAGTCGGAGAGCGCTATGCCGAGGTAAGCCTCTAGCGCCAGACGCAGCACGTCAGACCTTGAAGGGATCGTCCCTAAGGTTGCGCGGAGCTCGATGCGCTTTTCGTCGATCGCTCTTTCGAGCTCTTCGCTGACGCGAACGTTGAGTTGGGTTCTGCTCATGGCGGGCGGGCTGTTCAACGCATTGTAGTTTTTTCGCGGCGCGTATCGCTAGACGGCTTGACAGTACGCTATCAGTGCATACACTGCGCATGTCTATCAATACGCACAACTAGCAAAGGAGCTGCAATGCAATCTGAACTGCTGACAACGGACGAGTTGTCTGCGCGCATCAAGTACGACGTGCGCACTATCCGCGAACGCCTGAAGGACAGTGTCTTGCTGGAAGGGGTGCACTACATCCGCCCCTTCGGCGGCCGCAAGATCCTCTTCGTCTGGGACCGCATCGCGGAGGACATGGCGAAGACTTCGGCGGCTTCGCTGGCCGCCATCCCGATGGCCAATGGAGGTGTCCTCCATGGGTAGTGTTCGCCAACTCTCTGGGCGTGGGACCTTGTTCCTGGATTTCCGCTACTGCGGTCAGCGCTGCCGCGAGTACACGGCGCTGCCTGATACGCCTGCCAACCGCAAGCGTCTCGAGAAGGTTCTGGCCAAGATCGAGACTGAGATCGCAGCAGGCACCTTTGACTACGCGACCACGTTCCCTACCAGCCGGAATGCGCCTGGCGCTCAGCCGACTGCATCCCAGGTGGGTGTCGCACCGAGACCTGTGACCCCTGTCGCTGCGGCAGCCGCGGAAGCGGCGGCTTCGACGACCCCCACCTTCCGCGACTTCGTCAGCACCTGGCTCGCCGAGCACCAGGTCGAATGGCGCCGGTCGCACATCAAGGTGCTGAACTCGACGCTGGACGGGCACCTGCTGCCGGCCTTCGGCGACAAGCCCGTCGGGACCATCACCAAGTCCGATGTACTCAACTTCCGCGCCAAGCTGGCCGAGAAGCCCGGCCGCATCGGCACGAAGCTCAGCGCCAAGCGCATCAACAACGTCCTGGCGGTGATGCGCCAGGTGATGGCCGATGCCGCCGACACGCACCGTTTCACCTCGCCGTTCTCGAACCTCAAGCCTCTCAAGGTCCGCAAGGTCGACATCCAGCCCTTCACGCTGGAGGAGGTGGATCGGATCCTGAAGACCGTTCGCATGGACTGGCGTGACTACCTGCAGGTGAGGTTCCTGACCGGCATGCGCACGGGCGAGGTGAACGGCCTGAAGTGGAAGTACGTGGACTTCGAGCGCCGTCTCATCCTGATTCGCGAGACCTTCGTGCTCGGCGAGGACGAATACACCAAGACGGATAGCAGTCAGAGAGACGTGCAGATGTCCCAGCCCGTGTACGAGGCCCTGAAGCGCCAGTGGGAGGTCAGCGGCAAGCTGAGCGCGTACGTCTTCTGCAACCGCGAAGGCCACCCGATCGACAACAAGAACTTCAGCGACCGGGTCTGGTATCCGCTGCTCAGGCACCTGGGGCTGGCGCAGCGTCGGCCCTACCAGATGCGTCACACGGCGGCGACGCTGTGGCTGGCCTCTGGCGAAAACCCGCAGTGGATCTCGAACCAGCTCGGCCATGCGAACAGCCAGATGCTGTTCACGGTCTATGGGAGATTCGTCCCGAACATGACCCGCCAAGACGGCTCGGCCATCGACCGCCTGCTGGCCACTCGCTTTGCGACGACCAACGTCGCGGCCGCCGAGCCCGCCGCCCCCGCGGCGACCAAGCCGTGATCGCCGGCCCTCCGGCCTGACCGGCCACTGACCCCTACCGACCCGCGTTCGCGAGGTGGCTTCGGCCACCGCGCTGGGCGAACTCATCCCTTCACTTTCTCAGGAGACATCCACATGACCGACCGTGACCCGACCCACCTGGACTACAGCACCTTCCCGCCCGCCATGCTCATGGGCGTTTCGGCGGTGGCCGTGCGGCTGCACGAGACCCTGGACAACGCATCCGCCGACACCTGGCGCAAGACCTTCGAGGTGTTCGCCAGCAGCCTGCACCTGCAGGTCGAGCAACTGCCCTCCGATGGGCGGGGCATCTGCCTGCACCTCAGCGGGCCCGGCGGCGTGGACCTGCGCAGCAAAGGGAAGCTCCTGAACTGGCTTGCGCTCAGCCGCGGCGTCCAGTCGGTGCGCGTGCTGGACGCGGCGCACGCAAGGGCCAAGGGACTGACGCTCTTCGTGGACCGCGCAACCACGCTCCTGCTCGCGTCGTGAGGCCCGTCATGCGCTGCCTCCAACCCAACTTGCTGCCGTTCATCCGCGGCCCACCAGCGGGCGCTCCCATGTCGTCATCCAGTTTCAACAGGACAACTCAAGGAGATATCGCATGAACGTCCGCATCACTCCCCAATCCGATCGCCGCCTCGTGTGGCTTCACATCGGTGCCACCGCGGCCATGGAGCCGCGCGGCATGCTGCACTTCGTCCGCCGGCTCAACCGCTTCCTGGTCGGCTCGGGTCTGTTCGCCTTGAGCCAGGGCAATGACCGCATCCTGCTCCTGGGCCTCAAGGGGGCCATCACCTCCCAGGACACCGGCCTCGTGATGCTGTGGCTGTGGCGCCAGCCGCAGGTGGCCACGCTCGGCATCGAGAAGCCGACGCCCCACGAGGTCAAGGCGATCGCGAGGCTGGGCCATGGGGGCCGCTGAACACGAGCCGGGGGCCGGCGCGGCCTTCACGCTGGAACTGGACGCCGCCCTCGGCACGCCGCTGTCCCGGGTGCGAGACCTCGAGCGTGCCATCGAGGACTATGCCGAGGCCCATGACCTGGAGATGAGCGGGACGCAACTGCGTTTCCTCGTCCAGGCATTGGGGCGGCCTACGACGGCGGAAGACCAGGTGGCCCTGATGGACTGGCTCGTCGACCGTCCGGGCCTGCGGCGGATTCGGGTGGGCGCGCTGTGTAGGACGGCCACGG
>JACCDS011595603.1_pt1 | contig 15329 bp, 5 predicted proteins | sample 7446441 | NCBI WGS metagenome assembly JACCDS01 (sample SAMN15323445, study PRJNA562643) | freshwater metagenome | isolation source: river surface water | place: USA:Blue River Watershed | collected 2017-08-17 | reverse complement strand
GAAAACCGTCGAATCACTTTCCAAGTACTTTTATCGGATTTAAAAACCGAATACAATCCTTGTTCTTCTTGCGGAGGATCTGCTGAGTACTGCATCCCTTGCTGCATAAAATACTTGGGATTTACATTCTCCTTGAGTCCTGCATATCCCCAGAAATTATAGCCATTAACCCCGTTTTCCATCCCCAATGAATAAACAAGCGCATAAAATCCATCGCGCCAGACGGTTTTTGATTTGGGAGAAAAACGAGAGAATTGATATTCTGCTGATGACACATCATACCTTACATTCGCATCGCGTTCCAAACCAAATTCTTCAATAACCAACGGTATGCCCAATTCGCGACAAACAGCAGCATGTTCCGAAATATATTGGGTGATTTGATTTATGCAATCGGCACTAAACACTTCCGAAGATGATCCTTGATACCAATTCCATGTTTTTGGCCATAAATGAATGGTAGCGAAATCAATATAAGGCAAACTATGAACGCGCTTAAACAAATCCATTGAGTTCATCAAGCCAATTTTACCTTCTACCCCTATTGAAATCAAGTGAATGGTGTCGAGACTTCTGATTAACTCTGCCGATTCACGGACCCACTCGACGAAATTCTCGGTTTGTTCCATTCGCATAGGACGAGGTTCGTTTGCAAGTTGCCAAGCTAAAATAGCAGGGTGACTTGAATAAGACTCTCCATCGATAGCACTGCGCCGAGAAACCACGTGTCGAACGTAATCCCAATACAAGTTTTTGGCTGTTGAATCGGCATAGAACGATCCAATATAGTAGCAATAAGCATCCCAATCCCACAATGGAGTTTTGGGTAATGGCGGTATCGGCGGCAATTCCATCTTCAATTTAGCATTGCAATGAGATGAATTTGAATCAGTAAAAATCAAGCGTGTATCTGAGCTGTTTGAATTGAAATTCGAATTCATCAACACGGAGGAATTCGATATTGACCGAGACCATTCCACATATTGTCCAAAACCGCCTGACCATTCCCAGTTATTTGAAAGCACAAATACCACTTTCATATTTCGCTTTTCAACCTCAGCTAAAAACCGATCAAACCCCTTTAAAATTTGTTCATTGTATTTTCGGGGGATGTCTTGAATGCTTGGACTGATTCGATAAGGATACGTAGAATCTCCTTCAGCTGAAAACATAACCCTTAATGTAGTCACACTGTTTTTCTTAAGAAAATCGAGTTCTTTTCTAACTCGCTTTAGACCGTTCACACTGTCAACACACGCAAATCCACCATACCAGTAATTTGTTCCTGAATATGGAATAAGTTCGGCTTTCTTAATGGGTGAAGTTTGATTGGGATTTGGGTTTATTGAATGCTTATAGATTTGATGATTATTGCTTAGAGGATTTGTTTGTGACAATTGAGATGAATTGGATGTTGCATCCAAATTTATTGAAAGTAGCAGAATTGGTAAAACCAAAAATTTCATTAGGACAAATGTACACTCTATACGAGTTAAAACTACCATTTATTAAAACATCAAAGGGCCCTCCCGGGCCCTTTGACTGACAACTGTTAAATAATACTATGATTAAAAATATAGTATTCGATTTTAGTGTTGGATGTTAATCTTAGTGCTCACTACTTTGTCGCCACTCATTACTTTTACTAAGTACATTCCGTTGCTTACTTCGCTTGCATCTACACTGATCATTCCACCTAATTGGTTGCTCATGCGCTTCACTACCGCTCCGCTCAAGCTCATTACCTCTACGGTAACGTTCTTTCCGAATGCTTCAGTAGTTACTACTGTGAACTGACCATTGTTAGGATTTGGATATACCGCAACTCCTGAAGTCATCAAACTTTCTGCGCTGCTACGGTTCATCTCTACTGTTTTTGAGATTGAACACTCACACTTAGTTTGTTTCATCATAGCACGCATGGTTACTTTGTAAGTTCCGTCTGTTGCGAAGTTGTTTGTAACTGCTGCATTTGCATCGGCAGATTTTTTTGTTCCACCGCCTTCAAACACCCAGATATACTCTACTTGATTTTGACCACCAACTACACCATTTCTGTTAATAGGCTCAAATTTCATTCCATAGAATCCAGAAGCGTAATCTACTGATGCTACGAAATCGCACGTTCTTGGTGTTTCGTTGATCGTGATGTTTTTAGTGATTGAATCACCACATCCACCTTGAATAAAGGCATACAAGGTTACAAATGGAGTCAAAGTTACCGAAGTATTGTACTTCTTAGTTGGATCACTGTTGGTTGATTCTGTTCCATCTCCAAAGTTCCATCTGTAAGTGATATCACCTTGTGCCCAAGTAGTGTTGTTTACGAAGATTACATCCTCACCAGCACATACGTCTTCAGCTGTGAAGTTGGGTTTTGGTTGTGTCAACACAACTAGATCCTTACTTACGCTTTCTGTACAGCCGTTATCTAAAGTCACTTTCAACGTTACTTTCTTAGGGCCTAAGTTTCCGAACCAATCTTTAGTTGGTGATTTTGCACCACTAGTTGATCCATCGCCGAAGCTCCAAGCGTAGTTTGCTACTGTTCCAGATACGTCTGGTGTAGTGTTAACAAATGAAGTAGGTTTTACTGAACACAATGGTCCGTTCACGAATGACGCTTTTGGGCTTGGTTTAATCACAACCGCTTTAACAATTGAGTCTTTGCATCCAAATTCTGAAGTAACTACCAACTTAACGTTTTTAGTTCCTGATGTTTGGAAATCATGAGTAGGATTCAAATCGGTTGATACGTTTCCGTTATCATCAAAGTTCCAGTTATTACCAAATAAACCAGCACTAACTGTAGTTTTGTTATCAAATTCAAATTCGTCGTTATCGCAAGACCCTACTACTTTGTCGAACGCTGCTTTTGGACGAGTGAATTGATATACTTTACGAGTCTGAGTTGCAACGCAACCATTCAAATCTGCGGTTAAAGTAACGGTATACTGTCCTGCTTTTGGATATTTCTTGGTTGGGTTGGCTGCTGTTGATGATGTACCATCACCGAAAGCCCAGTCAAACTTAGCAGAACTTGGTGAAGTGTTGTTTTTGAACACAATGTTATCGCCTTCACACGCGTTATTTTTCGTAAACGATACTGTAGGAATTGGATTCACTACTACATCGATGATAGTATCAAATCTGAAAAAATGAGGGATCGTTTTAGCAACTAGTTTTACTTTGTATGTGCCACTCTTTGCAAATGCAAATACAGGTTCTGGGGCATCCGTTGTATCTAAAGCGTTACCTGTACCAAAATTCCAACGAAACTCCATACCACCCGACTTTACTTTAGAAAGATTCTCAAATAATACATCTTGACCTTCGCAAATTTGCGCTGGAACTTTAAAATCAGGTGTTATTGAAGGATAGATAAATACATTTCTGCGTATAAATGTATCACAACCGTTATTATGATCATAAATTCGAAGTACAATGGTGATCATTGAATCTTCTAGAGCTTTATCAGTTGTTTTAAATGTTACTAATAAATTGCTAGAAGATGTAGGAGCGGTAACTGATGCACCGGTAATTACTCGTTTCGATGGAGTCATAGCTGAAACTTCTGCCATCCAATCACCTGTTGGAGAAGTGCTGTATGAGGCATTATTGTATTTACGCGGTGCAGGAATATCATATACTACTGGATTGTTTAAAATAGTGATATCGTTGGGTCTTGAACGTTGATAAATTGCTTGTGAAATAGCAGCACCTGGCGTACTGAAATTTGCACCACCTGGAGCTTCCAAAACGGTTGTTTCGAAATAAATGGAATCGTCTGACATCAAATCATCTGCAGCATCTACATATACCGCCAGTTTATATTGACCCGCCGTGGCAAGAACAAGAGGAGTTGAAATTTTCACTTCCGCTGAATCGCCAGGCAAGATTCGGGTATTTACTTTTTGCGATACACGTGGGCCATTTCCTACTGCACCAAAACTGACATTGAAACCATATACAGTATCTACGAAGTTGTTCTTCAAATAAATATTTGTTGAAAACTCGCTTCCTGCACAAACCGTTTTAGCAATGGTAAAGTCTGTTTTCAAATTGGTAATATTCATAAAATTCTCTACCGCACCGCGATCTGAACGCACTTTATTACGTGCTTTTGAATTCACATCTTCTGAATTCACACCAGAGCCCATTGGCCAAATAGCATCAAGTCTAGGCACGTTGTTCTGAGTTTCAAAAGCATTCGAACGATAATCGGTTTTACCAATTTCTGCCCATGATGGATTTAAAAAGTTTTCATTATTACCTGCAAATCCCAAACCTTTCCAACCCGCATAATCACTTGCATTACCATTATTACAGTACCAAAACTGGAAGGAGAAGTTTCTAATCCAATACGTGTTGTGATCCCAAGATTTAAAGTTTTGAGCACCATTTAAATTGAAAGCATAAACGGGATATACATAATAACCGTTCTGCATATCTACGATGTTTCCATCAACTGCGATATCAGAATGGTAATAAGGTAGGAAATACAAACCGTAGTTATAATTGAATGTGTTACGAGTCTTTGAAACATCGGCAAAAATGGTGTTTTGACGCATTTCTGCTCTCAAACTACCACTCACATACGAATAACCATAAATTCCAAACATTCCTGATGCACCCCAGTTATTTGCAATCAAGTTATTGTTGCATTGCATATTCAAGAAATAAGGAATCATCAATCCATACAAATAACCATTGTAGTTCGAATTATTCGCATTGAAGATTTGGTTATTGGTGATTCTATTCTTGTTGATAAATCCATTCACATAGAAAAGGTATGTCATGTAAGCAGTGGATCCCAAGATATTTGAATCCAATACGTTTTCAGAAATGTCATCGTTATTAGCAGTACTGTTGCGCTTATAAATGTATAAACCATAGGTAATACCGGTAGAACCATCTGCCGTAACGTTATTCTTATAAATATTGCGCTTACAAGTAACTTTATCTGAAAAGAAATGGTAACTCCAATAGGTTGAACCTTTTGTAAAGTTATTTCTGTAAATCATATCATTCATGATAAGGTCATTGTATGCATAATAAGTATAAAAACCATAGTGTGCAGAAGTTCCCAATGAACGACAATTCTCGATAACGTTTTCAGACATATTGGTCCAATAAATGTACCAACTGTAAATAAAATAACTGGTTGCACTTGTAACAATATTCTCGAAGCGGTTCTTTGTCATATCAAAATACGTTGAACTTGAACCGTAATTATACCAAGCATTGATGCCGTTAAAAGTACTGGTGTATCCAGACGTTGCTCCTTTAAAAGGCAAATCATGAATGTAGTTTGAACGAATGATTGTTCCTCTGCTCGTACCATAAGTATAGTAAGCATAAATTACACTAACGCTGGTTGCACCATTATTCAATTGAGAGTTTGCTCGAGACACATCATTGCTAATAATTTGATCACCATTAGTATAGTTGGTATGAATTGCTTGAAAATGGAAGTTCTCAATAACATTGTTGGTAACAGAGTTATCTGAAGGCGTTGTGCTAAAAATAGAAGTTGCACCTTTAATAATGATTCCATAAGAGGGACCGGGGCTACTTACATTCGTTGTTCTCAATAAATTTCTGTGAAATACATTGAATCGACCAGGATAAGTAGTTGATCCGTTCGATGTAGCACTTGTTGTACTTGCTGTAACCGCGATATAAGCACCTCCAGCAGTAGTTCCCGAAGTTAAATTAGTGTACTCGATTGTACATTTTTCAACAGTGTTGTAATCCGCTCCGCCAGTTAACAAGAATCCAAACTGAGCGGTACCCGTTCCCGTTTTTTGCAATACAAGTCCATCAAATTTCATATAGTCCATACCATTCAATACGATTCCAGCATTTGTGGCGGAACTACTTAAACGGAAACCATTACCATTTACGGTAATCGTGCGACTTGAACTAGTTGGATTGGTTGAGTGCTGGTTAAACGTTACAGTATTTGATTCACTCAAATCACTTGTAACATCAACCGTTAGCGAACCGTTCACCCCATTGTTATTCAACGCTGTGGCAAAGGCTGACCATGTTGTGTACGTACCATTGGTACCAACAGTTATCGTACCTGATAACTGTGCATTCAGTGTTTGATAGGAGCCTGCCAAAAACAAGCCTACTACCCAACGCGAAAGCAATGATAGTTTTTTGTAGTTTTTTCTCATAAATGATGTTTTTTTACAGTTTGACACTGGCAAAATACATCACGAACAACGAATAATTACAAATTTCAATAACTCAAATTACAGTTTATTGCTATTTTTTTACACAAAACTGATTTTTACGACATTTTTATGACAATAAACCACACAAAAGCAGATTTTATTATAGTTTTTAATAATTTAAACTAAAGTTATAATTGATTCTGTGTGAGTTTTTCTTCTTCCAAAAACTTCAAATGAGAGTCTTTCACCCAGTATTCAACCAAAACATCCCCTTCTGAGTCGATGCGCAGTGTTAAATGCAAATTCTGAAAATATTGCATTTCTCCCCAGTCCGACATCCACCTTGCTTTACCAATAGAAATTGCTTTCAACTCCTTACCTTTTCCCTCTTTGAATGGCTTCTCAAATACACGTTCTTCCTTAAAAATAGTGCCATAACGAGAAATCATTTTTTCCTTTTTACTTTCATAATGGGATTTTGCTTCCATCCATTTTTGCTTGGGTTTCACGGAAGTAAAAAGCGTCTTATGTCGCACAGTCACTCGGTACACCACGTGTGTTACTGGCGTCAAATCAGCTACCATAGTTATTGGTGTACTGGATTCCTTACTCAAAACACCTTGCATTACTATTTGACTAGATGTCCGAGAAATTAAATTCATTCCTGCTTTGCCAAAATTGTTTACAAATTCGTCATCTGTTGCCTTGATATCTATCATAGCAATTCGTTGAGCCCAAGCGCTAGATTGAAATCCCAAAAAAAGCGCAAAACTGAGAATAAATAGTCTATTTTTCATAAAATTTATAGGCTTCAAGCTCAATTACAATTCGAAATTAAATTGAATCAAACTTCACTGAAATCCGAATTTATACTATTCAATGCAGATTTTGTGAAATAACGATGAACCGTTCGACAAACGCACTTCCAAAACATACCAATTACTGTATCTCACACAATCCAAATTACCCTTAAACTCAGATAAGTCTAATTTGTATTCCGATTGTCTGATGGCAGAGCTCACGTCCCCAGAAGATAGAAACCTACCATCCATACCCAATAATCGCCAAGAAACAGGAGCTACCAAATGTGAATGTGATCGCAAAAAGACAACTCCATTGGTGGGATTTGGATAAACACTCACCTTAAACGCAGAAATTTCATGTGTTGATGACTTTTGAAATTGAATGCAAGCAGTAGTATCAGAGCAGCCGCCTTGAATTACACGACAAGAATACGAACCCCCGTTAAGTGGTACATAATAAGATTGATTAGCCCCTAAGATCGGTTTCAACCCGTTTGAACATTCAAACCATTGGTATTGGTAAAGCGGATCAAAACTAGCAAAAAGAGTATCATTAGACGTAAAAACGGTATCTATTAATTGAGTAATGGTTACATTTTGAGTTACTATACTATCACACCCCTCTGTATTCATTATCGTATCAATATATTGCCCAGATCGATAATACCAATATTTTCGGGACAAAGATCTTACTTTACGGCAAGCATTCAAATTCACCGACCCATAGGTTGTCGGAATTACAGTCAAATTTAAATTAATGATACTATCACAACCTTTGTAATTCACCAAAGTATCCTGGTAAAAACCCGTTTTTGTGTACACTTTACCCGTCGCACTCAAATAGGAACCACATGCAAAATCATTAAAATTACTCAATGTTTGTTTGGAGAACAGCTGGTATTCAATTACGCTATCGCATCCCACAGAATTCAACAACGTGTCGTAATATACACCTGGGGTAGTAATTACCTGACCATTAGTAGGCAAAGAAATTGAGCGACAGAATGTCATAGAAATTTTATTGAGTGTTGATTTCAAAACCTGAACATCATAAAATATGATACTGTCGCAACCAAAATAATTTTTAAGTGTATCTCGATAAATTCCAGACTTATCGTATATCCTTTTGGCAAAAGGAGTCACAAAAAAATCGCACACCGAAATTTTCGTCCAGGTAGAATCTGGTCCCACCCTTAAATTAATGGTAATAACGCTGTCGCATCCCACTGAATTGGGTAAAATATCGGTGTAAACACCAGAAGATGTATAGGTTTTCAAACCACTAGGAACGGTGTAACTTTTACATGTCCGAACCTTTATAGATTTAGAAGAAGATTTCTTGATGGTCAATATAATTTTAATAGCAGAATCACACCCTCTCACAGAATAAATGGTATCATAATAGATACCCGAATTAGTAAATGTTGTTCTTTTTGAAGGCGCACCGTAGCGATCGCAACGAACAACTGTATCCACCACTGAAATCACAGTAGAATTGATTAAATAGCCGTTAACCCAATTGGACGAAGTTCCATTCAAAGTGAAATTCTTCAAGGTCCCATCATGTCCGTAACCCGAATAATCTGTTAACTTTTTAATCGTTCCATTCGAACCGGAACTTTTTCCTTGATTAAATGTAAAGGAAGCTCTCAATGAAGCATCAAAACCACAGACCCGTTGATTATAATTTGCCAAAATTTGCGCAGCCGTTCGAGAATAATTCCAAACCCTCAATTCATCAATTTTACCATTCCACGAGTTCAAACCTGAACTCAATGCCCCAATTGTAAAAGGTGTTGAAATAGGCTGCCCAACAACAATGGTATCTGCAAGTGAATCACGTAAACTACCATCTATATACAATTTCAATTTACTACCATCATACGTTGCTGCTAAATGATGCCATTTGGAAGTACTAAGACGATTTGAAGCACTGGTCAATTCCGCATCAACCGTATCATTGTGAATCCCAAAATACGCTTGACCATTTCCACCAACCGCAAGATTGTATCCTTTATTACCAGGCACATCATACCAAGCAAGTATGGTACCACCATAGGGATCTCCGCTAAAATAAGTAGTATTCACCCAGGCTTCAACGGTAAAACTCTTCTGGGAGCGGACGTCCAAAGTTGAATCCACCAATATTTCAACAATATCATTATTTCCATCAAAATCGAGGCAATTATTCGCACGAACTAACGCTTGTGAGTAAGCTGTTGTAAACAAAGTAAAAACAGAAAGAACAAGAAGGATTAACTTCTTTATAGTATCTAGTAAAAAGGTCATTAAGGTTTATTAATATTTATTGTTAATTAATCATTTAATATCATCATTTTCCCAAGCACCTGTCCATTCCAAACTAAGGAATACACTCCCGTTTTCACTTGCGGCAGTGTCAATTTTAATTGACCACTATCTTTAGATCGCAAAGCATATTCCTTTAAGGTCAATTTCTGCTGAGCAACTGTCATGCCAAACATATCTACCCAAATGATTTCATCATCTTTTTCGGGGGATATTAACTCAGGTAATTCCAAATTGATTTCTTCGCCAGACTTGGCAGGATTGGGATAATATTTCAAGTTTAAAGCACTGAATTTTACATTCGAGTTGATTACAAACTCAAACTGAACTGCTGAAGTATCTGAAACACAACCATTGCTGTTCTTTAGCTTGCATTCCACTTTTACAATTCCCGGTTCATCTACCACAAATCTGAGTTTGTTATTATTGGAAGACTGAGTTTTACCATTCCAATAATATTCGTAAAAATCCGCTTTTTGCATCACAATCACTTCCACTGTATCGCCCACTCTACCCATATTTTTTACAACTTGTATAACTGGTTTCAATGGTTTATCCAAAATTTTAAAAGTATCTAATCCCTGAACGGAACAATTATCTTGGTCTTTGCCTTTTAGTTTCAGGTAATATGCTCCGGTTGGTTGTCCATTGAAATACAAAACTGAGTCCGTTCCAATCAATGTATCATTGATATACCATTGTGGAGAATGAATGTGTTTTCCAAATCCAAACGACAAATCTGATCCATAACAAACGGTATCAACACTCGAAATTATGTTAATATGCACAGGATTAATATTTAAAATGATCGTATCACCAAAATAGCAACCTGTTTTAGACCATCTATTCAAAATCAAAAAGTCTTTAATACCGCCAATTCCGTATGATACGCTATAATTAGTTGAATTGCTTACTGTATCATATTTCATTCCTGTAGTGTGCCAAGAACTGGTTTCACCACGACTAAAATCAGATGAATCATAGAACCAATACGTTTGATTTACACAATATGCCGATAGAATATCTCCAACAATTCGAGAAGTTGGAAAAGAATCTATAAACAAGGAAAATGTATCTCTTGCCCCCAACTGCCACCATGTTCCAGATGCAGATTCCATGAGTTGTTTATTACGAATAGAGAATAAGTGAGATCCTCTGGGCAACTTTATCTTTAACGCAGAATCTGCTCCGGTTTTACTGTTTAAAGCCTTCCAATCATTCGATTTAGAATCGAATATTTCCAATAAAACGCTATCAACATATGAGCTTTTTTTCCATTTCAATTCCAATTCTGAATTACATGTTGAACTTGTATTTGTTCTGTAGAAATTGTCGACTACGAATGCGCGCAATGTTGGATCTCCCATCAATGCAACATGCACTCCCGAAACCATGGCCGCAGTATTATAAACGTTAAATGCATTCTTGGTGGACAAAACGCCTTTATACAATGGATATCCCAAAGCGCATTCATGCATTACCCAATAGGGTCTTCCGCTCCAAACGCTAACCAATCCCCAACCTTTACTAGCCAAAGGTGCCCGCAAAAAATTATTTTCATTGTCCCAATCACCAAAATAACTTCCAAATGTCATGGTAATGGGATTCAATAAACTATCATTTACAAAATCAGAACTTGAAGATACGCCATTTGCACTGGTATATGTTCCAATACCACATCCATAACTCAACAAATACCGACTACCCGACAATTTAGTTCGATAATCATCTGTTGAAATATTAGATCTTGAAAAGGTGGATATATTTCGAAATCCGCTACTTGAAAATGCTTCCGATCCGAAATATCCTAAATTATCGTCTATTAAACCCTTATTTTCAAACTTCATTGAACCCGATCTGAATGCCAGTGATTTTGTAAGGTATCGCTTTAAAAGGAAAGTATCATTCCCAAATGCCGGCATGTTCGATAAATCTACACGTCCAACCGGAATCTGCTGGTATTGAATTTGATTTGATTGAGTTGCTAACGTGTTGTATCTCGACAAATCGAACTTCCCATCATTCGGTACATTGTCGTTCTCACTACGCGATGCTTGGGTATTATTCACTGTGTTATCCGACCAATTAGAATAAAAATTCCCATAATACAAATCTGCCGGCCAAGCACCAATATGTTCTGAATGTCCATCTGGTCGATAATTTCCGCTGTATGGAACTGCCACTCTACCCAATAAGAATATGGACTTGATTGAGTTACTATCCGCCTTCCACTGATTGTAAATCCAATTTTTAATGGTTGGCGCCGAAGTGTTTCTATTCACCCAATAATCCATTACATCAAAACCTTCCATTCGAATTTGAGTAAGATAATGCTCAATTTCACCTGAAAGAACTCGAGCATAAGTGGAGTCGATAATTACTAAAATTTTCCCTAACTGTTTTTTTTCGGGGATATTAAAGCCTGCTAAAATATATCCATTGCCATTAAAACCAGTATAGTTAGAAGATGAGCGAGATACCCGATATTCAATGGCCTTCCCTACTATGTAATTGGTATCAATCCAAAAGGTATCTGCACCGTTCAAGGTAGCTAGTAAATCCCATGATTTACCATTGCTTGACTTTTTAAAAACCTCGTATTTTGTAGAACCATTTTGTTGCAACCAATTCAATTGCAAAAAATTTTTTGAAGTTAAATTAGCTTTAATTTCAACCGCTACCTCTCTGGCTGCCTGCGCTTTAGAAGTGGATTGAAACAAAAAAAGTACGACAAGTACAGTTAAAATTGATTTTAACTTAAAATTCATGCTGCAATATACAAATCAATTAGTTTCATCCAAAGTAATCCCCCCTTAATCAACTAATTTTCTTTAGCCCATATTTTTTGATTATTTTCACGGAGTTTGATTGATTAAATTAAACAAAACACCCTATTTTCAGCGCTTTATGAATAAACCTACAACCAGAAAATTCACATTTCCTACATATACCACTCCCCGAGTTTTGATGCAAGCTACAAGAAATAGCATCATGGCTCAATTACTTGGTGAGCGAAAAGCTAAACGTGTTTTTGACGCTTGGGGCGATTTAAATATTGATCAATTTTTGATTCAATACAAAATCCATTCAGGAGTTAAACACTTCATTTCTCAAAATCATATTGACCGAATTCCCGCAGAGGGGAGTCTAATTGTTTTGGCCAATCACCCAACGGGAATTCCTGATGGATTATTGATTCTAGATACCGTTCTGAAAAAAAGGAGAGATGTCAAATTAATTGTCGATGTAGATACATACCCCAATGATGTATTAAGGGATTTTACAATTGGGATCCATTCTGGCCCAAATCAAGTGAATTTAAATGCTACTGCCCTTAAACAGGCCTTAGATTGGTTAGAAGATGGTCATTGTTTAGTATTGTTTTCTAACAACGAAGTGGATACCAATCGACAAATTTTCAAGCGCTTTTCAGATAATTTCTGGCATCCTACTGTAAAAAAAATCATACTCAAAAACAAGGGGCAAGTTTTACCTTGGGCCATAAGTGGCAAGAATAGCATTCTATTCTATCGGTTGAGCAAAATCAATCCCGAATTAAAAAACGCATTATTGGCCCGTGAAAGTTTGAAGCGCAATAGACGCCCAATTTACTCCGTAATTGGAAAGGCATTTCGAGCTTCCGACGAACACTCAATCAATGATTTAGAGTTGAAAATTCGCTTAATGAGCCGCAACACCAACTCCATCAATTTTAAGCGATTTATTCCCCAACTAACTACCACAGAATTTGAACCAATTGCCGAGGAAATATCCCCCGAAATTATTAAAGTTGAAATTTCAAAATTAGGCGAACCCATCATCTCCAAAGGTGCAAACCACGTCTATTTAACCACACAAAATCAAACACCGAATATTCTATTGGAAATCGGTCGTTTAAGAGAAATTACGTTTAGAAATGTAAGCGAGGGCTCAGGAAAAACAAGAGACTTAGACTCTTATGATCGCGATTTTAAACATTTGATTCTTTGGGATAGTGAAGGCGAGAAATTGGTTGGTGCTTATCGGTTGGGTATCGGACCTGAATTGCACAAAGACCCAGAATACCACAACATATTGTACGATTTTTACGAAAGAAATCAACGTGTTGAGGAAATATTAAGTGAATCTATGGTAATGGGCAGAGCCTTTGTAGCTCCTGCTTATCAACAAAAAGCGTTTCCACTATTCATGCTATGGCAAGGAATCACTTGGGTGGTTCAAAGCAACCCCCAAATAAAATACCTGATAGGGCAAACCAGTTTACCGAATACATTCCATGATTATTCGAAATTATTAATCACGGGATTTCTTTGGAAACACTTTTCAAACGCCGAAAAAGCAAGGCATTTCAAAGCATTCCATCCGCTCAAATTAAAGCATAACGCGTTGATTGAAGATTGGATTCAACACTCCCATCCCGACGATATCAAGCGCATGGATAAAATCATTGAATGTATTGAACCCAACGGCGCAAAAACACCGATGCTCTTTAAAAGATACGTCGACCAAAAGGCCTATTGCGTTGGGATCAATGTAGATCCGGACTTCCAAAATTCAATTGATATTTTAATGATGACCAATGTGTCAGACATTGCAATTACAGAGAATTTATAATACTATCAGCTTATTGTAAACGTCACTTTTTGTCATAAACAGGACAAAAACGACTGTTTTTAGCTAAAAAGCAACTCAAACCTATGATTGATAGCTAAAATCAAGAGATTTTATACTTATTTTTGAGGGATACTCAAATTTATCTTCGTCACTTACATGAAATACAATACCCAAGATTATTGTTTCAACAAAAAATCATTTCTCCGATTCATTTTAGTCGGTTTGTTGTTATTTGTGACTGTAATAGATTCATTCTCACAAACCATCACCAGTTTTTCTCCAGTAAGTCAATTAGCAACTAAAAACGTAGTAATCACAGGAACTGGCTTTACAACGACTACCGCAGTTCGTTTTGGTGGTGTAAACGCATCGAGTTTCACTGTCAATTCCGCTTCACAGATTACTGCAGTCGTTCCAACTACTGCTCAAACGGGTGAAGTTTCCGTGGTAACTGGATCTGGTACTGCAACTAGATCAGGTTTTATCTTTATCGAAACTATTGATCGAATATATACAGACTTTTCAGGATATTGGACTTCAGGAACTTCCTCCTTAAACACAACATTCCCTGATTTATCGCATAATTTACTTGGTTTTAAATACGGTAACACCATTTACTCAACGAGTGTCTCAGATAGTACTTTAACCGCAAATTCCGTATCTCATACGACCTCAGCCTGGAATGCTTTTCCAGTGAATACCTTGTCTGGTAATGGATCTTCGGCGGTATTATTGTATGCTTCTAAAAATGATGGTACAAATGCCACTGCTATCAATCCCAATAAAAAAATCAAAGATGTATTGATTGATGGTAAGCGAGGCTTAGACATTGGCACAGGGATTGCCAATTTCACAAATCAAATTGAGTTTACAGTAACCAATATTTCATCCTCCAAAATCAGTGATTCTGAGCCCGATATAATAATCACACAAGTTGCAGATCCATCAACGGGAAGTATAGATAAATTTTGGTTTAAAGATGCTAGTGGTAATCGAGTTGGTAATGAATTATCCGCAATTGCTACTGACCTTCCTGTTTTAGGAACTTATTACTTGGATTTATGGAATTTAAATTCAGCATCAAATAGTTCTATTTCAAACAACGATGCTGTTTCCAACGCGGTATTCAACAATGGCACTTACTCAACACGTCCCATTCGATTATTTGCATATAAATTATCGGATTTTGGAATTGACGCGAATAACTATTCCAATTGTAAAACGCTGGTTTTCCAACCAGGTGGCGTTGCAGATTATGCATTTGTGGCTTACAACTCCAACACCTTTGTGATCCCCACAGCCTCTGTTTCCAGTCAGCCTGTAAGTACTACAACGTGTGCAGGGGCGGGTACCTCCGCCACTTTTTCTGTATCTGCTAGCAACCCTACTTCTGTAGGTGCGTCCGGTGGAACCATTACTT
>JACCDS010840785.1_pt1 | contig 15331 bp, 22 predicted proteins | sample 7446441 | NCBI WGS metagenome assembly JACCDS01 (sample SAMN15323445, study PRJNA562643) | freshwater metagenome | isolation source: river surface water | place: USA:Blue River Watershed | collected 2017-08-17 | reverse complement strand
TCGCGTGTAGAAAAGTAAATGCACAAGTCGGTGTAAGTGCTAGGGATAGAAGTAAAGTCAATAGAAGCAGCCCCACCTGATCCAACTGTAGAAGAAGCGATTAACTCAAATGTATTTGGCATTATGCACTCGCTATTCCGTACAAGGTAAAAGTGGTTCCGTTGCCCCACTTGCTAGTGCCTGTGCATTGCAAGGCGATGGACGTAATTGCGGCGGTAGAAGCCCAACGATGAACACCTGCATTTGTACCAATACCTGCGTTATTAGAACGAATTAAAACTGTTTTGTGTGTAGTGGTGTTTGCATAATTCATAAAATGGAATATGGCAGTCCACGACCCGCCAGTTGTGGTTGGGTATGAAGTGTAGTCATTGACGATTCTATCGTTGGACGTGTAGCGACCTGATGAAGCTGTCGTGCCGTTACCGGCGATATATGTGCCTGAATAAGCTGTGCCACCTGATGCGTTAAATTGAATATAAGTGTCATCATTGACTGTAATTGATCCATTAGCAACAATGATTAAATCGGTGTAAGTGCCAGCAATAGCCGAAAAAGTAACTGTGGCAGTTGATGTGCCTGAAACTGTATTAGTTGCTATTGGTTCGTAAGTTGCGCCGGCGGCCATTTATTTATCCTTTGATTCCGTATAAGGCAAACTGGGAATATTCCACGAAATTATTTCCATTAAATTCTGTAATTGTAATGCTTGTAATTGCATTGGTGTTATACCACCCACCCGATTGAGAAGTCATCCAACCTGCGCCGTTTGAGTCATAACCATCTAAAACACGAATAATTTTTGCTTTATTTGTGTTTGTATAATCAAGCACGTCAAGAACTCCAGCCCCGAAAATGCTTGCACCTCTTAAAGCACCTGGAAAATAAATCAAGGTTGGATAAGATACGCTGCCGCTTCCGCCAGAAGATACACTGCTGCCATTGCCTTCAAGTGAATGATACGAATAATTTGAGCCGGTATCTGAATTAAACCTAACAACTGCGTATCCCTCATTTTGGGTTCTACTAGATCGTCCAATCATTCTTAATTGCAAATGTTTGTATGTGCTAGGAATTGAAGAAAATGTAATTGTTGATGAACCACCAGCACCCACTGTTGTTGTAGCAATGGATTCATAGCTCGTCGTTGCCACTGGGAAAGACGAAGCCATGATTCCTAAAATGATTGACATTACGATAGATCGCCAATCACTGTGAACGTATTGCTAGCCGTGCAAATCACTGTGCAGGCAGAGTAACGTGTGCGAAGTTTGGGGGCTGAAGCTGTGGCACCTGTTGATGTAATCGTGACGCCTGCACCTTGAGCAAAAGTGACTTGACCAGTATTGATTGCCTGGATATTGATTTGTTGTCCTGCGCTAAAAACTGATGGTGGCACTGTCAATGTGATTGCACTTGTATTGGATAAAGTCACCAATTTGTTGGCTGCATCGGCAATGACCAATGTGTAAGAAGTTCCAGTTTGCGCATTGAATGTCAATGTGTTTGCAGCTGTTGGATCAAGGCTAAGAGTCACATCTCCTGATGTGCCGCCACCTGATAAGCCGGTGCCAGCTGTGACGCCTGTGATGTCTCCTGGATTAGCACTGACCCACACGAAGTCCATGTCGGTATTTGAATTCTTTGAAAGAATCTGACCCGATGTGCCGCCTTTGAGATCAGCCAATGATGTATCGACTGCCTGGCCAAATACTTCAAAATCGGCAGGCAAATCTGTTACCAGGTCGGTATTCGTTGGCATCTGCCAGTTGAAATTGCTCGTCGGATTGCTCATATTTTCTCCTTATGCGACCACTAGGGCATTTTCCCATGTGAGTATGTTTGAAATGGTGTTCCACTGTTCCGACACGCTGACATCTTCCCACTTCATTGCTTGCAATGAGTAGGCCAATGGCGAAAGCAAAGCCGTGACCGAAATCGTGTTATATCCCGCAGACCATTGCCAGCCCTCGACGAAGCCTGCGTACTGACCGGCTGACATATTGGCCGGCAAATCTGAAATACGAAGCGGCAGACCCATGAAAATATTGATAAGAGCATCACGATCGGCATCGTCAATTTCCGGGTTTGTAAGCTCGAATCGGATTGACTGCATCATGTATTGCGGATAGGCACGCAGCTTCAGGTAGAAAGCCGCTTGAGCTTCTGCATCAATCTGATTATGAAGCGTGGTGCTGATGATTTGTGCTAATCGACCAAAGATAGCCACTGACGTCAAATCTTCGTCGCTGACCTGATTTTGAGAATTTGACCCGTATTTGATTGTTAAGTCATTACGGACATCGCCAGCCCTAGTTTGAATCTTGATTCCTGTGGCAATGGCTTGAGCCGCTGAAACGTCGGTATATCCATTTGTTGCAAGGTAAATAGATCGATGGGTTGAATCTGCGTAAGAAATCTGACCTTGAGCATTTTCGTATATGTAACCGAGACCTGATGTGGCAAGGGATGAGACCAACGCATACACATCGGTCACGCTTGCTGACCTGGCTGCGAGATCGTAATTGCCAGGCGTATCAATTTCGCCTAAACCGGAATTTTGAGCATCTGCCCATGTTTCCGTGGCCGGCGTATAGGTAGCCCATGTCAAAGCCGCCGGAACCTCTGACCAGTTATTGATGAGTAAATCTGTTAGCACTTCGCTAATTTGATTACCATCGAAATCACGATTGAGTGATGATCCGTATAAGGCCTTTTGAAGCCTGGAAAGCGCACCCAAAGCCACAATGGTGATTGACTGGGTAATGCCAATGCTTCCGGCGTTTGCCACTTCGATACTTAGATCGACAATGGAACCGCCAAAGATAGGCACGAAAACGTCGTTGGAATCCTTGAGACCAATTCCGACTGCATCGTTGATATTGATGTCCACTTGAGATTGGGTGACATTGTAAAGAGTAAGGCTGCAATATCCGGCCTGCGCTTGCTCATAAATATTCGTGCGGCCACTTGTGATGCTTAGATTTGCCAGTACAAATTCAGTGTAATTGACGCCATCGATGGTCACTTGCCAAACTGGATTAAATACTGTCATTTTTCAATCCTGAAAGCCGTTGCCCCACCTGTGCCGCGATAAAAAGCATCATTGACTGTATTGACGATGGTTCGTGCAGCTGCTTCAGGATCACCGACGATGCCCATATTGACTGTGACTTGTGGTGCCACTGCATTGCTTTGGTATCCGGCAGGTGCCCCACCGATAGTCACTGTTGGTTTGAATAGCTCTGTTTGATAACCCGCAGGCGCACCGCCGATGGTTACTGTCGGTACAAGGGTCGCAGCCATGTTAGAAATGGTTTTGCCTGTTGCAGCTACGGCAGCGGTTCCGGATGATGATCCTGAAACCGATGGTGGTTGGATAGTTGGTACGGATGGAATCACTGGGGTTTGCGTCGATGTCGATGATCCGGATTTTGGAACTGTGACTGTCGGGGCTGAGGAAACTGGAATCAATGGCACATTTGGCAAAAGTGGAATTGAATTGTATTTGTCGAGAAGCCAATTGATTGCCGTGATTGCGCCTTGAATGGCTTTGGTAATGACTCCGACGATATTGCCCACGATGTCAATCACTCCGCTTGCGATGATGCCTACGCCTTGTAAAGCCTTACCCAATACTGTGCCGATAACCGGTGCCACGTATTCAGCAATGAGCTTGCCAAAGGCCATGAATTCATCCATGTTCTCACCAATGGCATTTTTGACCATTCCAAAAGCTTTGACCAAGCCATTCCAAATTGGCGTGAATACTCCTGTGATTACCTGACCAAGATAAGTGATGTAATTCGTCAAGCCACCTGATTTATTTGAAAAGGCGTTTGAGACACGTTCCACAATTGGAATCACGTGGATCGTCATAAATGACATCAATTTTTCCAGGATTGGCAATAGGGCAAAGCCGATAGTCTCTTTGGCTTCATCAAATGTGACTTTCAGCCTTTCCATTCGGCCTGCAAAGGTGTTGGCGTTTGCCGTAGCTGCGCCGGCAAATAAGGTGCTTAAACGGCCGGATACTTCCTCAAATGACATGGCCTTGAGTTCAGCTGACGATAAACCAATGCCCAACTTACCCAAAGCGGCTGTATTGCCGTCATAGGCCTTTCCTAAGGCGTTTGCGACCCCTTCTAGCGGCTTTCCGGTCTGCGCTGATATATCCAATGCCAAAGCCAGCAAATCTTGCGCCTTGCCTGCATCAGCCGTGCTTAAAGCCAGTCGAGCCATTGCCGGACGAAGCTGATCGTCGCTGACACCTGTGGCCAATGACATTTTCAAAATCTGCTTTTCGACTGATGCTATTTGAGCATCGGTTGCACCTGTGGCATTACGTAGGGCACCGGCCAATTTGACCTGGGCTTGCTCATCGGCGATTGCAGCCTTGACGCCATCGATGCCAATCTTGACGGCATAGGCACCGGCAGCGGCCGCAGCTGCGGCGAAGGCCAATCCCGCTTTCTTGCCAAAATCTGAAATCTTGCTACTGGAAGTCTCGACGTCATTGTTTGCCGCTTTCAGCGATTTGTTTAGCTGATCGACGTCGGCGAGTATCGATAGTTTAAGCGTTCTTGATCCGGTAGCCATTACCACTCCTTCAGAATCTTAGCGAATGAATTTTCCCATTCATTGATGATGTATGGCTGTTCGGCACGCAGGGTTGGATAGATAAACCATCCACGTGATCCACGGCCTTCACGACCTGACCACACTGGAAATTGCTTGAATCTATTTGAACCAAATTCGGAACCACCCCAAAGCATTTGAGTCGTTGCACCGCCGGAAAACTTTTGGCTTACGAAACCAAATGAAATTTCACCAATTTTGCTTGACTTGCTTACTCGCGATCCTTGAGCAATTCGTCCAGCTACTTCCCGTGATTCCAGGGTTCCGGCCTTTGCTTGAATCTTGCCCTGAAGGTAAGTTGCCAAAGCATTGGAAGTGATTTTGGCTTCGCCGATTGCTTCATCTTCCATCGCCTTGAAAGCACGGATGACACCGCGAAGATCGCTTTTATCATAAGCAATTGCCTCATCTGCCATTCTTGCTCTCCAATATCTCGATGGCAGTCAGCACATCTTCGGCTGACTCCCAATATTGCATCGGGATTCCGGTTGCTAAGGCTAGATCGACGAGAATCCTGCCTATGCTTCCGGGTCTGTGGCTTTTGGGTCTGATTGGTTCACTGAAACTTCTACGACTGTGTCGCACCAAATTTCATAAGGTTTCACCGGCTTGCCAGCACTTTCACGTTTCATTGCGTGATAAGCCAGGAAAAGAAGATCGGAAATTCCGATCTTCTCTTGCGCCTGCGAAATGATATTGCCAGTCAGCTTCTCCCACTTAGCCCATTCCGGTGGCTGGGCTGTGTAGGTCTCCTGATTTCCCGCTGTGTATTCAATTGTGATTGGTAGCTTCATTTCTTTTCTCCCGATTCTTTGTAATTAGTCCAGTACCGGCGTGGTCACGCAGGTAAATGAAAGTGATGCGGTTAGGGCATCAGGTGCAGTTCCGCCGAGTGCAGGGAAAATTGGCTGAACGTCGAAAGCGTATGCAACGCCGCCAACTGTGAAAAGCACTGGCAAAGCTGTATTTGGTGCAGACGCAGCTGCGTTCCAAAGAGCTTCGCAAAGTGAAGTCGCTGCGCCAAAGTCCTGAAGCATTTCGACTGCGAAAGTTCCCTGTGTATCGGTGGTGTAATAAGCCTTACCATCGAGTGTCTGATAGGTATTGATCGTCGAATCGATTGTGAGTGTTGCTGAAGTAGCTTGAGCATCAAACGTATCACCATCAATGGTGAATGTGATGTCTCTACCTGTGATGATAGTCGTTGCCATTTTGTCTCCTAGTTGTTTTCCTGTGTGAAATAAGTCGAGACATTCAAATCTGCAACGAGCAAATTTGACGCACCGACTGAAACGATTGACGGCCTTTGGACATCGCCGACCACGTATCCTGCGGGCATTGCCCCCAAAATGCTGATGATGAGTGCTTCGAGTTGATCCAAAGCACCTGAATTTGCGTTATTCGCAACGGCTGCCGTCACGATAAAATTGACTTTGACTTTGGTGACTGCACCATTCAAAAGGGTGCTTTCAAGCCAGGGTGAATCCGGGATAATGACGCAGGCCGGTGGGATCACTGCTTCCGGTGCTACTGGATAGACCGATGCTGCAACGCCTGAAAGAGCCGTAGCCAATTCGGTACGGACATCGAGCAATGATGTCACTGGCATATTGAGTCCACATCGTAAAATGCAGAAATTAAACCAATCACACGATTTTGTAAGCTGCGACCCATGCGGAATGGCGTTGGGGCAAAATCCACGCCTTCAATTTGGCCACCTGGAGCTGTAACGCTTTGGAAGATTTCTGTTGAGACGATAAGTACCGCCGTTTTTACTGGGGCTACGTTGGCATAGATTTCAGCTGCCGAGCCACCATCGAGTGTGATCGTTCCCGCCGGAATCACTGGGGTGGTAATGCGATCGGCTTCATCTACTACGCAGCTGACCTGGAAAGGCTTGACGGAATCAGTGCTGACTGTATATGAACCATCGAGTCCATTACCGACGCCGGCGAGAATGACCCCTTGCCCCTGGACGAAAAAATTCGGACGTAGGGTGTCGATGTAAAGCACATCATTTTTGATGGTCGTTGCAACGACTGCACTTTGATATTGCGTAAGCATTGGCAAGATTGTTGCCTCTGCGCTATCAATTACCTGATCTAGATAAGCATCAGGAAAAAGGGAATCAGAGACGCCAAGCACTGCACGTAGTTCATCAGCCGTGATGATGTATGGCATCTCTGATCCTTTCTTCGACTCGGCCAGTTCGGGAGAGACCTGGCCGATGATTAATGGGTGGGATTAGTCCTTGTTGAAAGCGTAAGCACCGGCAGCGATCTTTGTCGCTGTTGCGCCGTAGCCGTACATGAGAATTCCAATTGAACCATCTGAAATGATGTTCGTGCGGAGTTCTAGGCGTGGGCTTTCATACCATGTGTACGCATCGCGGTTGATAACGTACATTGAGTCATCGCCTGTACCTGTGAGTGCTGTATCGACCCAAAGATCGATGCCGTTCACTGATCCGCGAAGGCTACGTGGCTGTGCATTTCCAGCTGCGTTCTGTGGTTGCAGTGCATTGTAGATAGGACGTCCATCTACGTTAAATGACATGATGCGACCCCACATTGCGGGTGAAACAACGATTGCATCTGCAAACTTGAATGTGTTCTCATAAACGCTGACTGCGCCATTTGAAACCCATGTAAGAAGTTCAGCTGCGGTGATGTCTGTGCCATAACCAGTTGCAGTCTTTGTTGCGCCTGCGATGATTTGGGCAGAGTTATATTCGTTTGTTGCACGGGCATATTGTGAGGAAAGATTTGAAATCAATTCAGAAAAGAATAGTGGATCAGATCGGTCGGCGAGTTCCACTGACATGACCTGGCTACCCTTGAAGGACTTGACGTCCACGTTGATGAATTCTGATTCCATGACTGTTGGTGTCACTGGATCGAGTTCGTCGATCTGTGCTACCGCAGGCAATACGGAAATTTTTGGAATCTGAAACACAAGGCCAGCGGTCGGCAAAGTACCATTCGAAATGGAATCAATTGAAGCTCTTACATTGTCTGCAAGGCCGTTGACTACTTCACGAAGCTGACGTGTAGGAATTAATCCTGGATTGTCGGTTGATGCTGTTGCTGCGGCGATAAATGCACGTGATTCCTCTGAACCACGCATCGCTGCGACTTTGTGCATTAGGTAGGTTTCAGGTGAAACCACTGGGTTGCGTGTTGCGATGAAATTGACAGGCTTTGCAACTGATGCTGCCTGGATTGGTGCTGAAGCCTCTACCGATTCGGCGGTTGGCTCTTTGTCGGTGTTTTCCACGACATCTCCTTCTGTTTGTGTGGTTGTGGCTTCTGCTTCATCGGTTGATGATTCAGAATCTTCGGGTGCTGTTGTAGCTGCGACATTTGATACACGTGCTGAATCAAATGCTGGGTTATGCGTCAAAGCGACGCCAACCAAATCGGCAGAATTGACGATCATTGTTCCATCCTTTGCGTGATTGAAATCGATTGCGTTTGCTTCCACACTGAATCCATCACGAAGGCCGTCCATTGCTTCCTGAATTGCATCAGTGCCGGCAGTGGTCTTTGAGATTTTGAATGTGGCTTCAATAGAATTTCCGTCCGGTGAAAGTTCCATTGAAAGAGTTTTTCCGATTGGTCGGGCTGAATCGTGTTCCAGGTTGAGTTTTACATTTGCTGGATTAAGCGATCCACGTTGAAACATCACTTTGCCAGTCGATGCTGTGGCAGGTACGCCAAATTCGACGATTTTGCCTGTGATGGTTCGTGCCTCTGAATCGGCAGCTGTAATTGTAAATGGTGTTGTCACTTTCATCGGATCATGTCCTCTGCTTGTCGGATTTCTTCAACTGTGATTGCTGGATTGCCCTCGGCGTCCACAATTGAATTCAGTGTCTTGTAAATATTGGCTCTTTCAAGATCAGAGCCGCGTAGATAGTCGCTTAGATCGTATTCGACTCGCTGTGATTGCGGTACGAAGTCCGGCATTGATAGGCGTTCGGAAATTGAAGTCATCAGCGGAATCAAAGAAAAGTCCAGCAAAGTTTGACGCTGTGTGGTCGCATTGCTGTACGTCATCGATGATCCGGTTTCGGCGTCTACGTAATAGGCCGGGATTCCCAAAGCTCTTGCGAGTTCGGTGGAAACGTAGGATCGGGCTTGATTCAGCTGCAATTTTTCAGGGTCGAATCCGACTGCTTCCATCGTGACATCGGCATTGAGAAATGCTGTGCTGCGATTGCGTCGAGCTGTGCCCCATGAATCGAGAAGCTTTGTGATTCGGTCTGCGGGTAATGCCGTGCCGTTGCTCTTAAGCACCATTGACGGAACTGGTTCGCGTGCGTACATCGCAGCGGCACGTTCTAATTCCGCACCTGTGCGGATGGTCTTGCCAGCACGATTCAAAAGTCCTTCATCGTTGCCGTTAAATACGACCAATGATCCGATTCCTGAATTTGGCACCGGTGTTCCATCGACCATGTAATATTCAATTTCAGTGGCCAGTGAATTTGTCTGAATAGTCACGCGAGCCGGTGAAACTCGTTGAACGCTTCGTACTCTGAATGTGTCTGCAAATAATTCTGTGATTTGCCAATATGCGTAGCCGTAGAAAAGCAAATCCTCACATGTCCACACATAAGTGGCTGAACCTGGCACACGTGGATCAGGTGTACGGATGACGCGTGGAGTTCCATCCTCGACATCGAGTCCAGTGCTGCGATCTACTACTTCAAGACCGATTGATGCAATCGATGAGCAAATGATATTTCTGCCGCGTGCCACTGTCGGAATTGACATGGCTTCTTCGCGGGTAGCGGTATTGACCCCGCCGAAAAATGGTGTTAATGAATCCAGCGATGTGACTGGTGCAAGAGACGCAGCTACATCAGCACCGGCAGTTGGTTGAACTGTCTGCACTGATCGCGATGCAAAAATGTCACGTATTCCCATGTGATAATTTTCGCCGCTTTATAGCATTAGCCCACCAATATATCGATTTCCGTCTCTGGGCGTGTCGCGAAGTGGGTTGCGAGTGCAACGGCCACCGCAGCGCACACTGCCGATTGACTGGCACGCCGTCCAATGACCCAACCGCCATCGCCACGACGCAGCTGAACCGCGGAAAGAATCTGTGCCGTCAATTCGCTTTGATTTCGGTGCTTGAGTCTGCCGCTGTTAATAGCACCGAGCATTTCGTCACACGATTGTGGGTAGGCCGTGTCCATATCGAAAATCGGGATTCCGGCGGGCTGAAGCCTGGCCGCAACTGCGCCACTTGTCTTTCGGCTGTATAGCAAATACTCGATCGGATATTTTCGGCAATATGACGCGGCATCATTTGCAATAGCTTTGTCATCGAGCTGCCGGTCATTTTCCCATGTATGCAAAAGCTTGACCACGAAGTTTTCGTTTCCTAGCTTTTGGGCACCGACCAATGCGCAATGGCGGCGATCCGGTGAAATGTCCAATGCCAGCCAGGTGAGCTTGTCCGGGTCAAGATCGACGGAAGTATCGGCACACGCTTCCCATGCCTGGGGATTGACCACGCTGGAAATAGTCTGAACCCATCTACACAATACCTCGGTCATCACGACTTCGTGTGGATCATTGAGAGTGCCCCGGATATTGTCCACGTGGATTGTGTGGCCGAGTGCTGGATTGCTTGCGATCCAATTGTTCTCATCATTGACGTCATCCGTCGGGGCAGACCATTCAGCGTAGAAAATGTCATCGGCTGCACCTGCCGCAGCTGCAAGGCCGCGATCGCGTGCCATATTCAGCACTTTGGAATGTGCATCACCGGCATTGGTAAAAGCGTTGATCGAAGGATTCTTCGCGGCCATCAAGGTATAACGCAAACTGGCAAACGATTCAAGATCGTGCATTTCACGTAATTCGTCCAGGTGTACCGATTCGGGCTTGCTCATTCCACGTGCAGCTGAACCGCCTGCCTTAATCACGAAACGGCATCCATCCAAAGTCTCGATTTCCTCTGCGCCATGTTGCCACCTGATGCGCTTGACTTGCTTTGCTAAATCATCATTTGATTCAATCATCGCAACGAGTGCCCGGAATTGTTCCAGGGATGTGACCAACCGGTGAGCCGATGCAACTTGCAGGGAATCTTTCCAATGGAAAAGGTTCATGGCTATCAGTGCCAGCATGTACGTACTCTTTCCATTCTGCCTGGCTACAGTCGTGACTCGGAATGGATGGGCATATCTGCCATCAGCCTTGAGTTTCAAGCTGTGAATCGCCAACCATTTCTGCCACGGCATGAACCCGCCTGGGATGACTTCAGCTGCGAAATCAATCAGTTCAAGCCCACGCGTAGGCAATTCATTCAGCGGCGTGTGGATTCTAGGCCGTGATGATCCAAAGATACGAGCTGATTCAGGGTCAAAAACCGATTCCAGCCGATTTGAGCCTGTTTCGACTTGATGTCCACTATCTATGACCTGTTCAGGCTTATTCATGGCTAATGCTCACGTTTGCGGGTATATATACGTCATGGAGAGTCGGGGGTGTCAAAGGCTGTTCAAAAAATCGACCACCCTTCTGTAAATTGCAATTTTGACACAACACTTGCAAATTCTCCTCTAGGTCTGACCCACCCAAACGCTTTGGAACGATGTGATCGATGTGCAGCTTGCCTTCAGTCTCTCCACACCTTTGGCAGCAATATCCATCACGCATCAAGATTCGTTCACGGATTCGACGCCATCCCTTAGTGCTTCCATTCTTCCACGCATTTGACATCTAGTAATGCCCTACTCTTTCGTGAAATTTCCATGCTGCACACATTGATCCATAGCGATGGTTGATGTATTTGATTGATGCGTCAATCTGACGATAGCCATCGAGATTGCGATACCACTTTGAACGCATCTGCCCTAGTCCATAGTGACTGCCGTTCTTTGCTCTGACATCCCATCTTCTGTTTTCTTTTGTGATGATGTCCTTGAAGCACATGAATTCATTCCAATCAATGATCCTTGAATGTGCATATAGCTTGTAGTGATCGATGGTAGTTGCCTGTGCAGGTTGCACGTTTATTGCTAATGAGCCTATCAATAGGCAGACCCCTGGCATTAGCTTCACTACTCGCTGCGAGCTTGCCGGCACACCGGCTCTCCGCGAGAGCATGAAGCGTACCGACCATGTCAAGCAAATCCGCAAATTGTGGATAAGTCGTGCGGGGCTTCGGCGTGTTGTCCACAGGTTATCCACAGGCATCATCGCAATCCGATCTGCCTAGACTTCCGAATGATTCGTGATCCATTGGATGTATCGCCATCTTTGCGCAGTGCAATCCAAAGTCTTTCAAGCAATGAGAAGCTTTACATGTGGAACAATGAAAGTGAAATCGTTGCTTTGTCATCAATCCTTACCCCATCCAGTACCCTTGAAATGAATCGGTGCTGATGTCCACACTCTTTCCATAGACACTAGGCAGTAATCGCATCCAGGTGAAGATAGATCGTCCTCGAATCCCGCTTTGATTACCTTAATGTCCGAGCAAACTGGGCATCTGAATTCATAGCTCGGCATCTTGTGCCTCGAATAGTTGAATTCCTAATACGCCGCAGCTCATGCACTCGACGCAATGTACGTTGGGTGGCAGGTTGTCGGTGATTGCCACTATCTTGTGATCGGTTGCTTTCTTTTCTACTCGGCAATCAAGCTTGACTGACTTGAGCATAGATACTCCTATTCAGATTCTCGATGGGATTCAGGTCTGATGGGTTAATCCAATATGATCCATCGCTTCGCTTACGCTGTGGCCTACGTGCCATGCCAATGGGAATCCATCCGACGATGTAGTAATTCGGTGAATTGCCTGTGACTAGCACTGCCACATCTTCAGCCCTGTCACGATCACGAAGTATTAGACATCCATCTTTCCAGGGTGTGTGCTTGACTTCGAGATTCCAACCCACATCAGCTTGATTCTTGAATGTATTGACTGTCGGCTTGAATGGAATGTCTCGATGAAAGTATTTGTGAACCACGTTTTCTGCCCCTATTGCTTCGCTGTTGCGTGCAATGTCCTGAAATAGATTGACCTTTTGCACGCTGTAATCGTTCATGCCCTCTGATCCATAAGCACGCAGCAAAGCGTAGGCAGCACACGTCATTTCTTCATCATGTGTTAGCTTGACTGGAATCATTTGCAGTCCTCGCATTGCCAGGTGACTGAAAGGCCATCCACGATTGTGTGACTGCCTGTGGCCAGTGGCTTCGGCTTGTCGCAGGTATCGCAGTAATCCCATTCCTTTATGACTTGTACGTATCCCATCAGATTCGTTCCTTCCACTTGCCATCACTGCCGAGTACGTACCAAATGGCCTGGCATTGATTTGCCTTAATTTTCTCCGGGCATACATGGCCGCGATATGGCTTGCCATTCTTTTCGCCTTCTTTCAGGATCATGTGTCCATGTGGGCAGATTGGCGATTCAGATTCAAGCTTGCCGCCTAGTTCACTGGCAATTTGCTCGACCGCTGATTTGGCTGTGGTAAATCCAGGTTCATCCCAAATCGGTTTAGCCCACGGATCATCCTCGACGAAAGCTTTCGGCATCGTCTCGACTTGCTGCATCGATTCCAAACTAGGCTTCGTTTCTGTGCCCAAAACTACGCTTGCGCACCTGCCAATTGCAGAGCTGACTGTGTCCTCGATATACCATCGCTTCATTTGGACGTTATATGCCCCAACCATGCCGTGTGCATAGTCGATTGCGGCTGGCTTCTCATCTTCGTAATGACGATAAATCCGGCACTCGATGAGGATGTAGCCTTTTTCAGGATTCCAGTCGATGATCGATGTCTCGATCCGATTGGTCGGATAAGTGGCGTGCAGTCTGATGACCTTTTGATTGACTGTCTCGTAACCATCTAAGAAGCCGGCCATTATTTGACCGCCTTTGAAAGAGCTTGGCCGCGGCGATAGCCGATTGCCTTGCCCTCTTTGTAGCCATCCTCACGGCCTGCGTAGTATCCGCAGACCAAAGCGAAGATATGTGTCATCACTAGGATGATTTGTAGCATTGTCATTTTTTCTCCCGATGGGAGCTTGTCGATTCTCCCTACGCATAAGGTGACGCATCGGGCTGACAATTGCAAGAATCCCGCCTAAATATCGGCGTGTCTATCGCTTCCCATGATCGTTTAGGTGCTGGATGAGCAATGCCCGGATTTCTCGGACGTCATGGCGTAGGCCATCGGCAAATCCGTTTGAGACCGGCCGTGAATTGCGTTCAGACTTAGCTGCGAAAATGGCTGCAATGGCAGAAATAGTTGCCGCGGCGATAACGCCTACGGCTTGAATCGTCTCGGTCATTTGTCATTGATGCCGAACTGCTTGTCGTTGGGATTGAGCCAACGGATGATGACTGGAAGTACGGCAGCTGCGCCGGCAGCGATAATTGCCTTTGGATCGGTCACGCCTGCCAAATATACGGCCAAAGAAGCCGCCAGGAATGATCGTGCCCAACTTGCTGCCATTGCCTTAAATTCAGTCATTTTCCTTCTCCAACTTTGCTATCAACGCAGCGACCTTCGCCGGTGGTAACGCCACTTCAAAATGCATTTCATCTTTGCGATTCCTGTAATCGCCACCCCAAATTAACCCATATTTTTTGGCCAAAGCACGGATCATCGGCACTTTTTCATTTGGGAATGTTCCGACCTTGCCCAAAGGATGTTTCATGGCATTGAGATCGATGGCTGTGCCCGATGAATGGTTGGAAAGCTTCCCCACATTTCCACGGACGTCGCGATAGCAATATCCCCAATCATCGAGCTTTGCCCCATCGATGTTCTCGATAAGCTTGTCAAATTCACTGGCAAAGCCAATGAGCAATGGTGCAACGGCTTCAGCACAAGCCAGCTTCAAATCAGTGCCCGGCACTGTGAATGACTTGATACCTATCGCAGCCCGATCCTTCGATGCAGGCCAGCCGTTAGCGGAAATCATTTGAGCAATAATGCCGCTTCTTCAGCTGTAAGGCCTAGACGATCCAGGATTGCTTGCTTAGCAATTGCGTCGGCATCTGCTTTTGCTTCAGCTTCCTGACGTTGAGCTTCGGCAATTGCTGCCGCTGCTTCCATTTCTGCAATTTCTGCATCGGTCAATTCGATAATTGACTCCACGCCTGTCTCGCAGTTGATTTCGATTCGTGTTGGATTAGGCATTTTTTACTCCATAGATGTAGGCGGAACTATATTGAACGAAAGACTGACCACCGCCAGCCTTAAGGGTTACTCTGTTTATTGCTGCTGTATTAGACCAAAGCCCAGCCGTCAATGCAGCTAGTGCGGCGGTGGCATTATTTTCTGTTACTGAATCAACTGACACAGATTTATAGGAACTGCCTGCATAATTCGGGACGTAGATAAACCCATTAGCAAAAGTGTTGCTTGTCGCACCGCCTTGAGTGCTATAAATAAAGTCAATATAACCCTGACTTGGGTGGTTAGCAGAAGCAGCAGCAGAACCAGTTCCATAAAGAACTTTTTCAGTATATGAAGAAGCATTGCCATTAAAAGTTAATTCGGTGTTATTCCAGTTTCCTGCTCCGTTGTCGCGTGTAGAAAAGTAAATGCACAAGTCGGTGTAAGTGCTAGGGATAGAAGTAAAGTCAATAGAAGCAGCCCCACCTGATCCAACTGTAGAAGAAGCGATTAACTCAAATGTATTTGGCATTATGC
>JACCDS010070657.1_pt1 | contig 15341 bp, 11 predicted proteins | sample 7446441 | NCBI WGS metagenome assembly JACCDS01 (sample SAMN15323445, study PRJNA562643) | freshwater metagenome | isolation source: river surface water | place: USA:Blue River Watershed | collected 2017-08-17 | reverse complement strand
CCAATCGCTTGCAAACCCCGTTTGGCAAAGTCTTCCGCATGCACAGCGGCAGCCAACTGGCTACCGATATGGCCACCGGCCACCCCGGCACTGAACGCAGCCAGCCCAACCAGCCCGCCGCGTGATGCCACGGCGGCACCAGCAACCATGGAACTGTATTGGGAGACTGTAGCTATTTGTTCACCGCGCACATTGGCGGCAGACTGCTGCGCCAGCGTGGCAGATGGGTCAATCGTATCCGGCATGGTGTAGATGGTTGGGGGGAGTTGAGTTAAATTGCGCTGAATTGGCCTGATCAATCTGCGTCAGGCAGTTTGACTGGCAGTGCTGCCATTAAAGCGGAACGAAGCGAGCAATGTCATGATTTGCGCGCGCTCGTCATGCTGCATCATGCCGGTTTGGGTACCCGAAAAATTCAGAATCTGCCCACCCTGTTCGGTACACATCAAAATTTGGTGAACCAATCCCTGCTGCTCGGAATGCCAAGTAATTTCCAGCCAGTGAGCCGCTGCCTCGCCCAACATCATCTGCCCTTGACCAACCAAGGAAAATTGACCCAGTTGCTGCGCCAAACCATCGCGCTGCTGTTCAACGTAGGCCGCCAGCGTGATGCCCGGTGCCAGCCGGTCACGGGTGGCGGACAAAGCCAGGCCACCCTTGGCGCTGGCAGAAAAAATGTTGACGGAAGCATTGTGCCAGTCGGCGGGGATAGCGAGACTACCTTCTCCAATGTTTTGCATGAAAATCTCATAAGACTTTGAAAGGAGTGATAATGTAGCGAAATTGTATATTATTGTCAAACCAATTTAATAGCACAATGACTTGCACTATTAAACTCGCCCCAAATTGTACTGCACGCCAGCCGGGGAGCGCTGAGCCACACGATAAGGAACACGAGGATCACGAGGATCACGATAGACGCCACGCCCCCCCGCCAGCAGCGCCGGGTCATTTATTCTGGCAATGCAGGTACGATTGTGGCACCATAGTTTCTGCGCCGTTGGTATTTGGAATTTTCGCTGTTTGAGCGGTAAAATGGCCCCCCCCTCCAAAACTTCAGTGATACAGGAACTGCTATGGCCCAAGCCTGCGGTGTCGATTTCGGCACCTCCAATTCCACGGTCGGCTGGTATGCCCCAAATCGTGCGCCACTGCTGACGCTGGAAAACGACAAGCCGACCTTGCCCTCGGTGGTGTTTTTCAACGCTGAAGACGGACAAACCAGTTTTGGCCGGGCCGCGCTCGATATTTATCTGGCGGGCTATGAAGGGCGGCTGATGCGCTCCATGAAAAGCTTGCTCGGCACCAGCTTAATCGAAGGCCAAACCGAAGTGCAAGGCCGGGCCTTGCCGTTTCGGCAATTGCTGGCCGCCTTCATCGGCGAATTGAAACAACGGGCCGAACAACAGGCCGGGCGCAGTTTTCATACTGCTGTGTTTGGTCGCCCAGTCCATTTTATCGATGATGATGCCGAGGCCGACCTCAAGGCGCAAACCACACTGGCCGAAATTGCGCAACTGGCCGGATTTACCGAAGTCAGCTTTCAGTTTGAACCGATTGCAGCGGCGTTTGATTATGAAGCGGGCATTTCGCGTGAGGAACTGGTGCTGGTGGTCGATATCGGTGGTGGTACTTCGGATTTTTCGCTGGTGCGGCTCTCGCCCGAACGGGCACGCGCCATCGAGCGGCAAGCCGATATTCTGGGCAATGGCGGGGTGCATATTGGCGGCACCGATTTTGACAAATATCTGAGCCTGTCGCATGTGATGCCGCTACTCGGCCATGGCGGGCGGCTGGCCAGCGGGGCCGAGGTGCCATCGCGCTACTATTTCAATTTGGCCACCTGGCACACCATCAACCTGAACTACACCCAGAAAGTATGGCGCGAATTGCAGGATGTGGCGCGTGATATCGCGCCCGGCCCAACCCGTTTGCGTTTTCAGCGTTTGCTGCACCTGATCGCCGAGCGCGATGGTCACTGGCTGGCCCTGAAAAGTGAAGAAGCCAAGATTTTACTGTCCGACCATCCAAGCATTTGCCTGCCACTGGAACGGCTATCCGGCCAGCCAAGCTGCCAACTGGAACTGGATCAGGCCGGACTACAGAATGCCATCGGACACTTGATTTATGGCATCGAACAGCAATTGCAGCAAGTGATCCGGCAAGCCGGGATTAAACTGACCGAGATTGATACCGTGTTTTTCACCGGTGGTGCATCCGGTGTCTGCGGCTTGTCCGAGCGCATCGGGCGCATGGTGCCACAGGCCAACAAGGTCAAGGGCGATTTGTTCGGCAGTATCGGCACCGGGCTGGCACTCGATGCGTGGCGCCGCTATGGCTAATCGGGCGGCACGGCCCCGGCCAGCGGGCCAATACCAGTTTTCACTGTTGTTGTGAAGACCAACAAATCGATATACGCCCGCTATCAAATTTGGGCCAAATTTCCCATTCAAATAAGCATTAATCGTAAACCGTGTCAGCGCCAACCCGGAGTGCGCGTGATTGATGGCCAGATGTTGGTAGGCGTAGTTTGGCAGTGTATGATAAATGCTGCGTTTCATCGACAAAATCAGGTAATACGTGGTTGGAGTGACAAATGCGAAAAATGCTACCGGTTCTATTTTGGGCAATCCTGTGGTGGCCGCTTTGCTTGCAGGCCGACCCGGCGTATCCGCAACGGCCGATCAGCCTGATCAACCCATTCGGCCCCAACAGCGATACCAGCCGCTTCGGTGAACAATTGGCGCAGCACGTTAGCCCGCTTTTGGGCGCATCGGCGATTCGGCTGGAAAGTATTCCCGGAGAATCAGGCCGGTTGGCAGCACAACGCGTGCTGAACAGTCCGCCCGATGGCTACACGCTGTTGCTGGCCCGGGTTTCGACTCAGGTGATTGTGCCGTTGCAGGCAGCCCAAGCCCCCTACAGCAACGATGATTTTAGTTTTATCAGCGTGCTTGAAATCACCCCGGCGCTGTGTGCGGTGCGGGCCACTGCGTCGTGGGCCAACGCACGCGATTTGCTCGCTGCCATACGAAAAAACCCGGGTGCGTTGAAATACAGCACGGCTGGTGCGGGCACGATTCTGAATCTGATACCGCAATATATGTTGAAGCTGTCCGGCCTGAAGCCCGATGCGGCACAGGCCGTACATTTTGAGAATGGGGTGCTAGCCACCAAAGCGCTACAGGATGGGCGGGTGGATTTTGTGTGCAACAATATCAGTTCCATGAGCGAGGGCCTGCGCCAAGGCAGCCTGCGCGCCCTGTTTTCCACCGCACCGGGACGAATCGCGATTTTGCCGCAAGTGCCCAACGCCAGCGAAGCCGGATTGCGCGATCTGGCCAAGCTGGGCAGTTGGTATGCGCTACTCGGCCCCAAAGGCATGCCGCCCGAGTTGATTGCCCGCTGGCGCCGGGCACTGGTGCAACTGGCGCAGCGCGACGCATGGTCCGACGCGGTGAAAGCCCGTGGCGCGCTGATGGCGCTCGGTACCTCAATTGACAACGCCCAATTCCTGCAAGATCAATTTTATTTTTATCAGCAATTGCTATCAGGTTTAAAGGTTCAACCATGAGTACCGTGTCGAACCAGCCGCCGCCTGCTGCTGAACCGGCTGAACCGGTTAAATCCACTGAGCCAACTGTACCCGCAGGCAGCACGCCGCCAATGGCCCAGCGTACCGCGGGTCCCTCTCCGGTTGCCGCACGCCGCCTGTGGCAAGATGTGCTGCTACTGCTGCTGGTGGCACTGGCGGGCGGCACTGCCACCTGGTACGTGCATCATACTGCCACCGGCATCACTGCCTTGCGCGAGCAGGAATTATTGCAGGCAACCAGCAAATCGGTGCTCGACAGCTTCGATCTGGATTTGGTCCGGGCCAGCGAGGCGGTGCGGGCCACGGCATTTATGGTGGAAACTCAGCAAGGCTTGCAGCGCACAGAATTTGTCAATTTTGCCCGATCGATGATGGCCAACACCGGTGTCTTGCGCATGATGGAATGGCAACCGGTCGTTGCCCAGAGCGAACTGGCTGCATTTGAGGCAGCAGCCCAAAAAATGGGCCTGGCCGGGTTCCGCGTGCAACAACCGACAGAGGATGGCAAATTGGTGCCAGTCACCCCGCGCGCCGAATACCTGCCCCTCTTGTTTGGCGTACCGGAAGAAGCGGTAGTGCACGGGATTGACATGGGTTTTCATGGTGCCCCGCTGCGTACCAAGCACACTGCGCGCGACAGTGGGCAACAAATTGCCTCGGGCACGTTTGACATCATCAGCCGTTTGCCGGAACTAAACGGCACCGAAGGCGTTTCGATTACCCGGGCGGTATTTAAGCGTCAGCCCGGCCAACCGGCGTTGCGCGGCTATGTGGTGGGCGTGATTCAGGTGGCGGCGCTGATGCAGGAAGCGGCATTTCGCGCCAATGGTGCACATATGGATTTTCTGGTGTATGACCGAACCCAGGAACCGCGCCTGTTGATTTATCCGACCCGGGAAATGCGCCAGTCGGCCCAACACAAGGTGCTTGATTTGACCGAAGAACATCCGGCAGCAGCGCAAGATCTGCGGCTGGCGGTCGATGTCGCCTCGCGCCCATGGGAAATCGTGCTGCGTCCGCGTCCGGCGTTTTACGCCCAGCTTGGCCCGGGCGCGGCGCGCACGGTACTGGCGGGCGGCATACTCGGTACGCTGACCTTGCTGCTGGCGCTGTATCGCTTATTGCACGGGCGGCGCTTGATTGAGGCGTCACAAGCGATCCGGCTGGTAGTCGAACAAAAGCTGGCGGCCGAGCGGCAAACCCTGGCCAATATCCTGGAAGGCACCGATGCCGGTACCTGGGAAGTCAATCTGTGCAGCCACGCCAGCTTTTTCAATGAGCGCTGGGCTGGCATGATCGGTTACCGGCTGGCCGAACTGGCCCCGGTTACGCCACAACGCTGGCAGCAATTAATGCACCCGGATGACAAACCACAGTTTCTGCGTCTGGCGCGCCAGTACCGGGAGCAGGGCAACATGGACAATTTCACGCTTGACTTGCGGCTACGGCACAAAGAGGGGCACTGGATCTGGATCTCGATGCGCGGTCGCCCGGCCACCCTGGCGGCCGATGGCGGGGTGGAATGGATCGCTGGCATCATGCTCGACATCAGCGCGGCCAAATTGCAAGATGAAAAACTGGAAGCGGCCAAGGAAGCCGCCGAAGCGGCCAACCGCGCCAAATCCGGCTTTTTGGCGAATATGAGCCATGAAATTCGCACCCCGATGAATGGCATTTTGGGCATGCTGCAATTGCTGCAACACACCGGCTTGAATTTTCGGCAGCTCGATTACGTGACCAAGGCGCAAAGCGCGACCCGCGCCCTGCTCGGTATTTTGAATGACATTCTGGATTTTTCCAAGGTCGAAGCCGGGAAAATGGAACTTGATTTGCACCGCTTTGTGGTCAGTGACTTGCTGCGCGAACTGGCGGCGTTATTGTCTTCGAATCTGGGCAGCAAATCGGTGGAACTGCTGTTTGCACTCGACCCGGAACTGCCACCGGCCCTGATCGGTGATTCACTGCGCCTGCGTCAGGTGTTGCTCAATCTGGCTAGCAATGCCCTCAAATTTACCGAGCGGGGCGAAGTCATGCTGGCGCTGCGGCTGACCGGGTGTCAGGCCGGTGGGGTTGAGATCGAATTTTCGGTATCCGACAGTGGCATCGGGATCGCCCCGGACAAGCTGGCCAGCATCTTTGAAGGGTTTAGTCAGGCCGAATCCTCCACCACCCGACGCTACGGCGGCACCGGGCTGGGTTTGGCCATTAGCCAACATCTGGTGGGTTTGATGGGGGGCCAATTGCGGGTTGAAAGTGAACCGGGCAAGGGTAGCCGGTTTTTCTTCCGCCTGTATTTTGAACTGGCCGAAGCCCCGGCAGCGCGCAGCGCGGGCAACCCGCCCGGCACCCGGCTACGGGTGCTGATTGTCGATGACAATGCACTGGCGCGCCAGGTTCTGCAAGGCATGGTCGAGGTGCTGGGCTGGGAAGCGGATTGTGTGCCAAGTGGCAGTGAAGCACTGGCTCTGCTATCGCAGGCCGAACCCCAAGCCGAACCCTACCAGTTGATTTTGCTCGACTGGCAAATGCCCGGCATGGATGGCTGGGAAACCGCGCTGCACCTGCGCCAAATACCGGGCCAAAGCTGTGCTCCGGTGGTGGTCATGGTCACTGCCCATGGCCGTGAACTGTTGGCCGAAAAAGCCCAAAGCGAGCAAGACGCGATCAACGCCTTTCTGTTCAAGCCGGTCACCCTGTCCACCCTGTTTGACGCGGTACAGGAAGCCCTCATGCAGTTGCAGGGCAGTACCCACCGGCTACCTGCGGACCCGGCCGAACAGCCGCTGCAAGGTTTGCATCTGCTGCTGGTGGAAGACAACCCATTAAACCAGCAAATCGCCGAAGAATTGTTGCGTGCCAGCGGTGCCAGCGTGGATATTGCCAACTGCGGACTGGAAGGCGTGGCGCGTGCGCTCTCTAGCGAGGTGCCGTTTGACGTGGTGCTAATGGATTTGCAAATGCCTGACATAGACGGCTTTGAAGCCACCCGGCGTATTTTGGCGCAAAAGCCGGAGCAAATCATCATCGCCATGACGGCCAACGCGATGGCCTCGGATCGGCAGGCCTGTCTGGATGGCGGCATGCGTGACCATATCAGCAAACCGATTGATCTGTTTCAATTGCGCGCCACCATTTTGCGCCATACCCGGGGCGCGCCAGCGTTCGAATATTATCCGTGCCCGGACACCGGGGTCTTGCTTAAGCGCGAAGTGGGCGCAGTAGCGGCGGATGCGGCATTGGCTGAAAAAGGCGTGGCCGATGCGGCACCAAATGAAGCAAGCCAGGCCGCCGGGCAGATGAGCGGCATGAGCAACATGAGCAGCAAGCGCGTTGGGCAAGTGGCTGCTGCCGGAGGTCAACCCAGCGTCGATGCCGCAGCAGCCTTGGCCCGGCTCGGTGGCAACCAAGCGTTTTACCAGCGCCTGCTGCAAACTTTTCGCACTGAAGCGCGTGCGCAGGCCAACCAATTGCAGCAGATGCAAACCAATCAGGATTGGCCGGGCCTGTTCCGTACCTGGCATACCATCAAAGGCTTGGCCGCCAGTGCCGGTGCCACAGCGTTAGCGGCACTGGCCACCCGCAGTGAAGCGCTGTTAAAACCGTTTGTGCTGGCCCATGGCTGGCCCGATGCCAGCGCGCACGGGCAATTGGAAGCGTGGGCCGATGAAATGCCGCTGCTGCTGGAACAGGCACTGGCACAATTGCCGCTACCGGTCAGCACCGAGGCCAAAGCCCAGGACGCTGCCCCTGCCGCGACATCTGTGCCCGAGTTCGATCCGGCAGAAACCCTGCCCGCCCTATCAGAATTGCTAGCCCTGCTTCAGGCAGGCAACATGCGCTCGCTTACGCTCACGACCCAATTGCAAGCGCGCTTTGGCCCGGAAGTGGTGCCGCCCGTCCTGCGCGAGGCAGTAGAAGCGCTCGATTTTGAGCGTGCGGTGCAGGAATGCCAGCGTTTGCTGTAGCGGAGTCGGACAAGCTTACTTGATGCCAATCCTGCCCGACTTATTACTCGGCAAATTACCTCGCCGTTGATTCGATTTATCGAACCCGGTTCTTGTTGCCATCCTTGTTCACCGCACCAGCCGCAGCACGTGGTTGCTCGGCCAAGCGTGGCACACCGCGTTTTTCCAGATCGACTTCATCACTCATAATGCGTGCCGCTTCGGTCAGTAAAATATCCTTGGCGTTCTTGGCTTCCTTTTCAGCCGCCAATTCGGTTTCCAGATTGCGCTCTTCGGCCAGCAAACCATCATCCTTTTGCAGGGCACGGGTCGACAGTGGCTTCTTGCCCTTGATCGCGGCCAGATTTTTCTTGCCATTGGCTTCATCGAATTTTTGCCGGGCCTTTTGCCGTGCTTCGCGTGCTTCGGTTTCCTTGCGCCGTACCGCTTCATTCAGGGAAATCGAATCTTCCTTGGCCAGCTTGCGGAATTCGGCAATATCTTCGTGCAGATACTGGAATTCCTTGTCCTTGGCAATCCGGGTTTGGTGTTTGAGTTGCAAGGTGCCAAAATGATCGTGCAAATTGCCAACCGGGTCATAGTCAGCCGACTTGATCGCCACCCATGGCAAGGCATTTTCATAACTCGATTCGCCAAAATTCTCAATGTCCGATACTTGCGGCAAGCTAACATCGGGCTGCACTCCCTTCAACTGGGTGGTGCCGCCATTGATCCGGAAAAACTGGGCCATGGTCATCTTCAGTTCACCGAGTTGTGGCTTGGCATTGCGTTCCACCAAATCCAGATTGAGCAACTGCTGGACTGTGCCCTTGCCAAAGCTCGGCTCACCAATCACGACGCCGCGCCCGTAATCCTGCATCGCAGCGGCAAAAATCTCGGAAGCCGAGGCCGAACCCCGGTTGATCAGCACGCCAAGCGGGCCATCCCATTCCAAGCCTGCCTTGTTATCACTCTCAACCCGCACCTGGCCCTGGCCATTGCGTTGCTGCACCACTGGCCCCTTGTCGATGAACAAACCGGTCAATTCGACTGCTTCCACCAGCGAACCACCGCCATTGTTACGCAAATCGATCAGTACCGCATCGACCTTTTCCTTCTTCAGTTCGTTCAACAGCCGCGCCACATCGCGCGTGGCGCTCTTGTAATTCTTTTCACCCTTGCTCGCGGCTTCAAAATCCTGATAAAAGCCGGGCAGCGCAATCACCCCAACCCGCCGCTCACCATCCGCGCCGGGTGTGGTAATGATCGACTTCTTGGCCGATTGTTCTTCCATGGTTATTTTCTTGCGCACCAGCGTAAATTGCTTGTGCTGGCCATCGACCGGTACATCGGCTGGCAATATATCGAGCCGCACCACCGAATCCTTGGCCCCGCGAATCAGTGCCACCACTTCATCGAGCCGCCAACCCAATACTTCGGTAATCGGCCCCTTCTCGCCCTGCCCTACGCCAACAATCCGGTCACCGACCTTGAGTTTGCCGGAACTGGCCGCCGGGCCACCGGGCACCAATTCGCGGATCAAGGTGTATTCATCTTTTTGCTGCAAAACCGCCCCGATCCCGATCAACGACAGGCGCATTTGAATATTGAAATTGTCCGCCGCGCGCGGGCCGAAATAATTGGTATGCGGATCAATTGCGGTGGCATACGCATTCATGAACAGTTGGAACACGTCTTCCGAATTGAGCTTATAGCGCTTGACATTGGTTTCGTAGCGCTTGTCGAGCGTGGCGCGAATCGATTTTTCATCCTTGCCCGCCAGCTTTAAGCGCAGCCAGTCATACTTGACCTTTTTGCGCCACAACTCGCGTACCTCATCTTCGTTTTTGGCCCACGTTGCTTTTTCGCGGTTATAGGTATAAAACTCGTTTTCAGTAAAATCAAACGGTTTTTTCAGCACTTCGCGCGCATACGCAAAACGCTGGGCCACGCGTTGTACATAGGTATTGGCCAGCGAAAACGGTGCCACCAATTCACCGTTTTTAATCGCATCATCGAGCGTGGTATTGTATTGGGCAAACTGATCGACATCGGCCTGGGTGAACAGCATTTTTTCGCTATCGAGCGACTTCAGGAATTTGTCGAAGATTTTGAGCGACATCGCATCATCGAGCGGCAGTGCCCGGTAATGGTGGCGCGTCAGGAAATTGGCCGTCATGCCTGCCGCCCGGGCTTGTTCCTGGGTGGGTTTTAACTGTGGCGGCTCAGTATTGGGCGCGGCCTGCGCCAGCACGGCGCATGTTAACGTTAGCCACAGCATGGTTTTTTTCATTTTTGCACCCCGGAAAAAGTAGTTTTGATCAAGCAACATAAAAGACCGATCAACCGCTGATTGGTTCCCTCAATGTTCGCTTGACCCGCCATGCCAGCCAAACCAGCAAGCCATCAAACTGTATTAAAGCACTTTTCCGAATTTATTGCCGGAAATACGCCAAAGCGGCACCAGGTTGGCACGGTGGCAGTATAATTCGCCCTGTCTTTTATCCGGTCTTTTACCCCGTTTTTTACCCTATCTTCTGCTATGACATCTACCCTTTCCTTACAGTACCGCCCGGCCACCGCAGCCGATATCGGCCAATGCATCATCCTGCGCGGCTTAACCCGCGAAAATGCGGTTTCGGCCACCCGGCTGGCGGAACTGGGCATTACCGAAGCCAGTTGGGGCGGCCAGGTAGCCGCTGGCGACCTACCGGGCCATATTTGCATGGCCGGATCACAGATGGCCGGTTATTGTTTTGGCGACAGCGGCAGCGGCGAAGTGGTGGTGCTGGCCCTGTTGCCAGAATTTGAAGGGCATGGCATCGGCCAGCTACTGTTGCAGCGCACCATGAGCACCTTGCAAGAACATGGCCACACGCGGCTGTTTCTCGGTTGCTCGGATAACCCGCAACATCGTTCCCATGGTTTTTACCGGCATCTTGGCTGGCAACCGACTGGCAAGCGTGATGCGCTGGGGGATGAAGAGTTGGAATACGTGTTTCCGGTGACCGGTGGCGTTGCGCTATAGCGCCATTCTTTGCCAAACCGGTTCGAGCCTCACCAAGACTCGTGACGCACCAAATATCGCCCAGCACAAGCAGGATGACGCGAACAGCGGGAAGTGGTAATGTATCCATTATTTCGTGTTCCCCCTTTTTTCCCGTGAGGTTCCCATGCTAAAAGGTTCTTGCCTGTGCGGCTGCGTTCGCTTCACCCTCTCCGAAGCCCCGGGTGCTGCCGATGCCTGCCACTGTACCCAATGCCGCAAGCAATCCGGCCACTATTTCGCCTCAGCCAATGTCCCGAAAAGCGCGGTGGCAGTGGAGGGTGAAGAAAACATCACCTGGTATCAATCATCAAACAAAGTACGGCGCGGGTTTTGTGCCAAATGTGGTTCTACCCTGTTTTGGGAACCAGTGGCGCGGGACTGGACTTCGATTGCCATGGGCGCGTTGGATGGCGCGACTGGCTTGCAATTGCAACACCATATTTTTGTGGCAGAAAAGGGCGATTATTATCAAATTGCCGATGGATTGCCGCAAAATCCGCATTAAGATTATTCAATCGCAATCCAGGCTCAACTCAAGCTCAATCCAAGCTTGATCCGATCTCAATCCAATTTTTATCCTGTCTCAATCGATCTTCCCGATTCAACCCTTTTCAGGAGTCTATACCATGGCCGACCTCGAACAAGCGCGCTTGACCCAATTGGCGAATATTGAAAAACGCACCGGCAAAACGCTGGCGCAATTGGCGCAAATTGTGGCCGATAGTGGTTTGGCCAAGCATGGCGAGCGAGTGACGATGCTAAAAACCACGCTTGGCATGGGCCATGGCGATGCCAATACGCTGGTGCATGCGATTACCGATGGCAGCTTGCCTGCGGGCAGTGCGGGGGCAGGGGCTGCGGCGGCGGCCAGCGCAACCGCCGCCGCCCCTGCCGCCGCGCCAAGTGAAACCGAGGTGCTCGATGCGCTCTACACCGGCCCCAAAGCCGCGCTACGCCCGATTCATGATCGATTGCTGCAAGCCATGCAAGGCTTCGGCGAATTTGAAGCGGCACCAAAAAAAGCCTATGTCAGCTATCGGCGCAAAAAACAATTCGCCATGATCGGCCCGGCCACCAACACCCGGATCGAGCTGGGTCTGAATATCAAAGTGTTGCCGGATCATGAGCGGCTACAAGCCCTGCCTGCCGGACAAATGTGTAATTACAAGGTCAAGTTGCAAAGTTTGGCCGAAGTCGATGATGCGCTGCTGGGCTGGATCAAGGCCGCGTATCAGGCAGCAGGTTAATTGACCGGCACGAACGCGAGCCAGCCCCCGCCATTATCAGTCAGGTATCCCATGATCGAAAAACACAGCGCCGATTACCACGCCTTAAAGCACGCAGTCAGCCTGCTCGAAGCGCCATCCATCACCGCAAAAATCGCCAATACGATTGGTTCACCAATTGATTCAGCGATCAAGTTTTTGCCCAATGGCGCGCAAGACAAGATTCATGATCTGGTCAAAGTCGCCCTGCACAAGGCGACCGATGCCGCGCTGTGGAGTCTGGACAAGCAACCCAAAACCAGCGCTTCAAATCGCCTGCACATGGCCATGGCCGCAACCTCCGGTGCCATTGGCGGTGCATTTGGGTTTACCGCGCTGGCGATCGAGTTGCCGATTTCGACCACCATCATGCTGCGCTCGATTGCCGATATTGCGCGCAGTGAAGGCTTTGATTTGAGTGAGATCGAAACCAAGCACGCCTGCATTGAAGTGTTTGCGCTCGGCGGCCCGAGCCCGGGTGACGATGCCAGCGAATCGGGCTATTACGCGATCCGTGGCTTCATGGCTGAAGCGACGTCGTTTTTGGCCAAGGATTTGGCCGATCTGGCGGCCAAAAACGCCGCCAACCGGTTCGCCATGAATCCGGGTCAGGTTAGCAAGTGGCTCACCGCCATTATCGAAAAAGTAGCGACCCGGTTCGGAATTGTAATTACCGAAAAATTTGCCGCGCAAGCGGTGCCGGTGATTGGCGGCGTGGCCGGTGCCACGCTCAATACCCTGTTCATCGACTTTTATCAAAATATGGCGCACGGCCATTTTACAATCAAACGGCTGGAGCAAAAATATGGCTATGAAGTGGTAAAGCGCGAATATGATGTGCTGCGTGGCCAGCGGCCAGCGGCTGGCATGAAGCACAAACCCGCCTGAAAATGGGCAAGACTGCTCCCCGTCAACTATCCTCAAGGAAGGCTATCCCGATGATTTCCCTATTCTCCATGTTCCAGCGTCGATTCCCTCTGTGGCGCGCCTGTCTGCTCAGTGCCAGCTGCGTGCTGAGCACAACGCTAAGTAGCACCGTACAAGCCGAACCGGTCAAATGCCCGCCGCTTTCCGGCAACAGCGTACTATCGGCCGTCACCGTATACGACGGCCCAATCGAAGAAAACGCCAGCCTGGTACCGGATAGCGACAAAAAAGTCGGCAAACGCTTCACCTCGATCTGGCAGGTGGCCGAGATTTACGACGCCGGGCGACAAGTCCATGTGCTGTGCAAATATGGCGCGACGGCCAGCTTGCCGATAAAGATCGGGCACAAGGTACAGCAGTGTGTGTTCCGTAGCAGTCTAGCCAATGCGCCGGGTGAGATGGTTTGTAAGTAGCCCGCTTTGCGCCGGGTGCGCAGCGGGACAAATAAGCGGATCAAATAAGCGGGTCAAATAAGCGGGTAAATTATCATCAGCAACCAAAAAACACCGTTTGTTGCAAGCCAAGAAAGGCTTACAATAACGCCGCGCCATCCGCCATTACCTGGCAATTAACCACAATTGCCCGGCGCACCCCTTTCAACCCATCAGGATCACCACCATGAAATGGAAACTGTTGCTGCTCGCTGCCAGCTTTGGCAGCGTGGCCCATGCCACCAGCGTCGATCAGGTTAAAACCTTCACTCTGAAAAATGGCATGAAATTTATCGTGCTCGAATCAAACACGATTCCGAACGCGAATATGTACACGTTTTGGAAAGTCGGCTCGCGCAATGAAGTGCCGGGCATCACTGGTTTGTCGCACTTTTTTGAACACATGATGTTCAACGGCTCGAAAAACTACGGGCCAAAGATGTTTGACCGCACCATGGAAGCAAATGGCGGCGCGAACAATGCCTACACCACCAACGATTTGACGGTGTACACCAACTGGTTCCCGGCCAATGCGCTGGAAACGATTTTCAAGCTGGAAAGCGACCGGATTGGCCGCCTGTCAATCGACCCGAAAATGGTGCAAAGCGAACGCGGCGTGGTGCTGTCGGAACGCTCGACCGGGTTGGAAAACTCGAATTCGCGGCTGTTGTATGAAGAGGTCAATTCTGCCGCCTTTACCGCACACCCGTATTCGTGGTCACCGATCGGGTTTGAATCGGATATCAAGGCTTGGGATCAGGCTGATCTGGTCAAATTTTTCCAAACTTACTATGCGCCCAACAATGCGGTGAGCGTGATCGTTGGCGATGTCAAGTTTGACGTGGTCAAAAAGCTGGCCACGCGCTATTTTGGTTCGATTGCCGCCCGCCCGCTGCCGCCGGTAGTGCGCACGGTGGAGCCGCCACAAGTGGGTGAAAAACGCGTGTTTGTGAAAAAGGAATCGGCCACCAGCCCGAACCTGATGATCGCGTTCAAGGTGCCGCAACTGAACCACCCGGATTCTTACGCGCTCGATGTGTTGCAGGTGATTTTGGCCGGAGGCAAAACCTCGCGCCTGTATCAGGCACTAGTGGAAAAACAACTCGCCACCCAGGTCAGTGCCGAAAGTCTGGATGGGTTTGATCCGGGCTTGCTGTATCTGAATGCCGTGGCGGCACCGAATGTCAGTGCCGAAAAACTGGAACAAGCGCTGTTGGCCGAACTGGAGCGGGTGAAGAAAGACGGCGTGACCGAAGAAGAATTGCAGAAGGTGAAAAACCAGCGCGTGCTGAGTCTGTACCGGGCACTGGAAACGATTAACGGCACCGCCAATTCGCTCGGCACTTACGATGTCTTTTATGGCGACTATAAAAAGCTGTTTGCGGCACCAAAAGCCTATGAGGCGCTGAAGACGGCCGACATTGTGCGGGTTGCCACCACCTATCTGAAAAAGTCGCAGCGCACGGTGGGCGTGTTGGCGGCAGAGGAGAAATAAGCATGAACATACTGATTCAAACCCTGACCCGGCGCTTTGCGCTAGTCGTCGGCAGCCTGCTGTTGGCACAAACTACCCTGGCCGGGGATTTTACCTTGCCCAAATTTGAACGCACTGATCTGCCAAACGGCTTGACGGTGTACCTGATGGAACGGCATAACACGCCGCTCATAACCGTGGCAGCGGTGATCAAGGCCGGTTCGATTGCCGATGGCAAACAGGCCGGACTGGCGCAGTTGACCAATGAAGCCTTGCGGCTCGGCACCCGGCAGTTTGGCAAACAGCAAATCGACCAAACCTTTGATTTCAAGGGCGCGCAACTGGGTAATTCTGCCAACACAGAACAGAGCGTGATGTATTTTGATGCCGCAAGCAGTGATCAGGATACGCTGTTGCCGATGTTGGCCAGCATGCTGCAAGATCCATCGTTTGATGCGGCCGAACTGGACAAACTGCGCGAGCGCAAGCTGGCCAATTTGACCCGGGCCAAGGAAGCGCCGCGCAATGTGGCGCAAACCTATTACGCCAGTATGCTGTTTGGCAATGCACCGTATGCGATTCCGGCCATCGGCACCGAAAAATCGCTGGCGGCGCTGAAGCAGGAATCGGTACGCCAGTTTTATCAAACCTGGTAT
>JACCDS011871011.1_pt1 | contig 15364 bp, 14 predicted proteins | sample 7446441 | NCBI WGS metagenome assembly JACCDS01 (sample SAMN15323445, study PRJNA562643) | freshwater metagenome | isolation source: river surface water | place: USA:Blue River Watershed | collected 2017-08-17 | reverse complement strand
TATGGCCTGAATGCGCAGGAAGAGATCGACTATGACCAGATGGAAAAAACGGCCCATGAGCACAAGCCCAAGCTGATCATTGCCGGCGCGTCCGCGTATGCGCTGAAGATCGACTGGGAGCGCTTCGCCAGGGTCGCGAAGGCGGTCGGCGCGATCTTCATGGTCGACATGGCGCATTACTCGGGCCTGATCGCCGGCGGCGTGTACCCGAACCCGATGCCGTTTGCCGACGTGGTCACGTCGACCACGCACAAGAGCCTGCGTGGCCCGCGTGGCGGCATCATCCTGATGAACGACGAAGAGGTCGCCAAGAAAATCAACAGCGCGATCTTCCCCGGCCTGCAGGGCGGCCCGCTGATGCATGTGATCGCCGCCAAGGCGGTCGCGTTCAAGGAAGCGTTGTCGCCGGAGTTCAGGACTTACCAGCAGCAAGTCGTGAAGAACGCCGATGCGCTGGCCAGGGCGCTGGTCGCGCGCGGCCTGCGCATCGTCTCCGGGCGTACCGAATCGCATGTGATGCTGGTCGACCTGCGTCCGAAGAAGCTCACTGGCAAGGAAGCGGAGGCGATCCTGGGCTCGGCCTACATCACCTGCAACAAGAACGGTATCCCGAACGATCCGGAAAAGCCGATGATCACGTCCGGCATCCGCCTCGGCTCGCCGGCCATGACCACGCGCGGCTTCACTGAGACCGAGGCGACCCGGGTCGGCCACCTGATCGCGGACGTGCTGGACAATCCGCATGACGCGGCCACCATCGAGCGCGTCAAGGCCGATGTGCGCAAGCTGACCGACGCATTCCCGGTCTACCAGCGCTGATGATGCAACGGCGCGCATCATGATCCCCGCAGGAGAGCTCTGACGATGCGCTGTCCGTTTTGTCAAAGCGAAGATACGCAGGTGCTCGACACGCGTGCGTCGGAGGAGGGGGACAGCATCCGCCGCCGGCGCCGCTGCAATGCCTGCGACAAGCGCTTTACTACCTATGAGCGGGTCGAACTGGCGATGCCGGTGATCGTCAAGAAAAACGGCAGCCGTACCGAGTTCGAGCCCGCTAAACTGCGCGCCAGCATGATGCTGGCGCTGCGCAAGCGGCCGGTGTCGGCCGATGCGGTCGATGCCGCGATCCAGCGCATCGAGGAAAAGCTGCGCTCGTCCGGCGAGCGCGAGATCATGTCCGGCCAGATCGGCGAGCTGGTGATGCGCGAGCTGCGCCGGCTCGACAAGATTGCCTACATCCGCTTCGCTTCGGTCTATCGCAGCTTTGAAGATGTCTCCGAGTTTCGCGATGCGATCGACGAGATCGATGTCGAATCGAAGGCAGCGACGTCCCGCCGGCCTGGCTGAGCCGGTCCGGCACCGCGCCGGCCGTTGCGGCAGCACGCTATCTCCTTCGCTATCCCCTGATCCTTTCCGATATCCGCCCGGCAGCCCCGTTGCACAGGGGGTTTGCCGCGGTGGATTGCAGTGACTGCCGGATGAAATGACCGGCAGCCTGTTTTTGCTCATGAATTGTTAGCTACGCTTTTAACGTTGCGCAGCAAATCGTCGGGTTGCGGCGACTATCACCGCCAGTGAGTCGGAGGCGGCTATGCGTATGAAAGTGTCCGGTTTTGCTCTGAACGAAGCGATGGTCGCGCTGCTGATCGTCGCGGCCGTCGGCATGCAGATCGTTCGGTCCAGCGCCACCCATGCGGCAGTACGTGCGCAGTCTGCGGCGACGGTGTGCGCTGCCCGACTGGCACTCGAGCTGTCCGAATGGACGCAGCGACAGGGGTGGCAGCTGCTCGGGTCGCCGGTGGGCGCTTGGCCGGCTGCTCCGGGGCTGCCTGCGACCTCCTGTCACGAAGGCAATTGCGATGCGGTACAGGGCGCCCGCCATTTCCTGACGCAATGGCATGCTCGCCTGCTGCGGACCATCCCGGGGGTGCGCGCCGAGATCTGCGTCGATCATCCGCCGGCGCTCGCTGCAACCGGCTGGGATTGTGACTCCGACGGCCAGATGCTCGTGCTCAAGCTCGGCTGGCCGTCACCGGCGCACGCCGCCGGCTGGCGGCCCATGCTGGCCGTCGCGCTCGGGCCGGCCGATTGAGGGCCGCACAGGCCGGTGGCAGCCTGGTCGCCCTGATGATTGCATCCGCACTGTCGCTGGGCATCGTGTTGTCTGCGCTGCGCATCGTTGCGCTGTCGGGCAGCGATTACCTGCTGGCCGAGCAGGAGGCGCTGCTGCAAGATCAGGCCGCCTATACGCTCGAGTTGCTGCGGCAGGCGTTGCAGCAGGCCGGCCATGTCGATGCATCCCGCCCGATGCCGGCCATCGTGGCGCGTCCCGCGCAGGGCGCGGTGAGCGGGCTTGATGATGTGACGTTGCCGGCGGGCTCGCCCGCGCTTGACGGCGCGCGCCACGGTGGCAGTGGCGGCAGCGATGCGCTGGCAGTTCACTTCGCCGGCGACGCGCAGGGCCATGCCCGCAATTGCGCCGGCATGCCGGTCACGCAAGCCGACGATGTGTCAGATGACCGTGGGTGGAGCGTTTTCCATGTCGCAGCCGACCGCCAGGGCGAGCCCGAGCTGCGCTGCAAGTATCGCGGCGAGTCAGGCTGGGTGTCGCAGGGTGTGGCTGTGGGCGTCGCATCCTTCCAGTTGCTGTACGGGCTGGACCACGACGATGATGGTCTGCCGAACGACTTCGTCAGTGCCTCGCGGCTGCGTGCGCTCGAGGCGGGCAGCGACCGTGGCGCCATCTCGATCTGGACCCGGGTGGTCGCCGTGCATGTCGCGCTGCTGCTGCGTTCGCCACAGCGGGTGCAGGTGCGGACGGCACGCCGAGCCGTTGAGCTGTTCGGTAGTGACTATGCGCACCTGCACGGCAACGATGATCCCGGCTCCACGCTGGCCACATTCCAGTTGCGGCCGGACCGGCTGTACCGGCAGTTCGATGCCGTGATCTTCCTTGGCAATAGCTTGCAGCCACACCGGTGAGACTGACCATGAATCTCACGATAATCCAGCCATGAGCCTGATGCCTTCCGTGTTCGCGCTGTTCGCGGCGCTGCTGTTCTCGTTTGCCGCCAGCCGCTCGCTGCAAGACACCGGGCTGCTGATGTCGCAACAGGCCGGCCGTCTGCTGGCACTGCAGCGAGCCCAGGTCCGGCTGGCCGAGGCCGCCGGCATCCTGGCCGGCGCCACCGTGGCTGCGCAGGATGACGGCTGGACCGGAACCGTCGAGACACTGCCGATCGCGCCCGATGCCGAGCTGCGGGGCCTGCCGTTGATGCTGCAGCGCGTGACGGTGGACGGCAACGGCGGTGCCGTCCAGGTACGCTTGCAGGCGGACTTCGCGGTCGATGGCTGCGACAGTGCGCTCGATGGCGAATGCGTGCCGCGCGTACGACGCATCGCGTGGCGGCAATTGCCGGGCGATTGATGCGATCGCGCCGATCCATGCGGGCTTGCTCCTTCGCGCGCCGCGGCATCAGCCTGCTCGAGTCGCTGGCGGTACTCGCCGTCACGGCCGTGCTGGTCGCGCTGGCCGTACCGGGCTGCCGCGCTTTGCTCGACCAGGTGCGAGTGACGACGGCGGCGGCGGATTTCCGCGCCGCGCTGGCGCTGGCGCGCACCGCCGCGATCCGGCGCGGACAGCGCATCGACCTGCTGCCCGCCACGCCGGCCGGCTGGCACACGGGCTGGCGCGTGACGATCGACCTGAATAACAATCAGCGTGTCGATGGCGGCGAACCGGTACTGCGCGCCGGGCCGGCGCTGCCACCGGAGGTCGAGGTGGTGGCCAGCCTGACGGACGGCGCACATGCGTATCTCGCATTCGATCCCAGTGGCCGGCCGCGCAGTGCGCGCAGCGCGACCCAGCCGCAATTTGGCTCCCTGCTGTTCCGGTCGGGGACGGCGCGCAGGAAGCTGGTGATCGGCTTTCTTGGCCGCGTAAGACTGTGCGACCCGGACCGTGACCGGCTGGCTTGTTAAAATGGCTTACCTTTTCCCGCTCATCCCCGTGAACATCACCAACGACACCGACGGCATGCACGCCGCGCTTTCCCAGGCCGCCCTCGGCTTGTATACGACCACGCCCAATCCGCGCGTAGGCTGTGTGATCGTGCGCGATGGCGCGGTGATTGCAGAGGGCCATACGCAACCGGCCGGATTCGCCCACGCGGAAGCGCATGCTTTGCAGCATGCGGCGGCCAACGGCGTCGATGTGCGCGGTGCGACCGTCTACGTGACGCTTGAGCCGTGCAGTCACCACGGGCGCACGCCACCGTGCGCCGATGCATTAATCGCCGCCGGCGTTGCACGCGTGGTGGTGGCGATCGACGATCCGAATCCGCTGGTTGCCGGCCAGGGCCTGGCGCGCCTGCGCGCAGCCGGTATCGTGGTGGAGCGTGGGGTGCTGGTGCAGGCAGCGCGCGAGATGAATGCCGGTTTCCTCAGCCGCATGCGGCATGGCCGGCCCTGGGTCAGGATGAAGGTGGCGGCCAGCATCGACGGCGGCACCGCGTTGCAGAACGGGCAGAGCCAGTGGATCACCTCATCCGCCGCGCGTGACGATGGCCATGCGTGGCGCGCGCGCGCCTGCGCGATCCTGACCGGCATCGGCACCGTGCAGCAGGACGATCCGCAGATGACTGTGCGCGCGGTCGATACGCCGCGGCAGCCGCGCCGCATCATCGTCGACAGCCGGCTCGAGATCTCGCCGACGGCAAAAATCCTGCAGGGCGGCGGCAGCTGGATCGTGGCGGCGCTTGATGACGAGCAGCGTGCGGCACCGCTGCGTGAGGCCGGCCATGAGGTGATCGTACTGCCGAACGACAGTGGCAAGGTCGACCTGGCCGCGCTGATGCAGGAGCTGGGTCGCCGCCAGGTCAACGAGCTGCATGTCGAGGCTGGTTTCAAGCTCAATGGCTCGCTGTTGCGCGCCGGCGTGGTCGATGAGCTGCTGATGTATGTTGCGCCGTGCCTGCTCGGGCCGGCACAGGGCATCGCGCGCCTGCCAATGCTGGAAAGCCTGTCGGACCGGCTTGCGCTGCGTTTCCATGAGTTGAGCCAGGTCGGGCCCGACCTGCGTGTGCGCGCGCTGTTGAATGATTTTTAATCTGACCTATTCCGGAGTCTCATGTTTACTGGCATCGTCGCGGCCGTCGGCCGCATCACCTCGATCACACCGCTCGGCCCGGATGCCGATTCCGGGGTGCGGCTGCAGATCCATGCCGGCGCGCTGCCGCTGGCTGATGTCGCGCTGGGCGACTCGATCGCGATCGATGGCGCCTGCATGACGGTCGTGCAGAAGACCGCCGACGGTTTCACCGTCGACGTGTCGCGCGAGAGCCTGAACCGCACGGCGGGGCTCGATGCCGAAGGCGAGGTCAATCTCGAAAAGGCGCTGACGCTGGCCGAGCGGCTCGGCGGCCACCTGGTGTCCGGCCATGTGGACGGCCTGGGCACGGTTACGCATTTTGCGCCGGTCGGCGAGTCGTGGAAGCTCGATATCCTGGCGCCGGCGGCACTGGCAAAATATTTCGCGTACAAGGGCTCGGTGGTGGTCAATGGCGTGTCGCTGACGGTTAACAGTGTCGCCGACCGCGCCGACGGCTGTACCATCTCGATCAACCTGATACCGCATACGATCGCAGCAACCACGCTCAAGCATCTGGCGCCGGGCGCGCGCGTCAACCTGGAGGTTGACCTGATTGCGCGCTATGTGGAGCGTATGCTGTCGACAACGGCGCTGGCGCGCTGATCGGGAAAGCGGCTGGCCGGCTGCGGCGGTCGCGGGGCCGAAATCCTTTAAAATGTCGGGCCTTTCCGGAATCTCCCTCCCCATGTCACTTTCAAGCACAAAAGAGATCATCGCCGAGCTGCGCGCCGGCCGCATGGTCATCCTGGTCGACGAGGAAGATCGCGAGAACGAGGGCGACCTCGTGCTGGCGGCCGAGTTCGTGACCCCCGAAGCGATCAACTTCATGGCGCGTTTCGGCCGCGGTCTGATTTGCCTCACGCTCACTCAGGAGCGTTGCGACCAGCTGAACCTGCCGCTGATGACAGGGCGTAACGGCACGTCGTTTGGCACCAACTTTACCGTGTCCATCGAGGCGGCCGAGGGGGTCACCACCGGCATTTCGGCGGCCGACCGCGCGCGTACCATCCAGGCGGCGGTTGCGCGCCATGCGCGACCGTCCGACCTGGTGCAGCCCGGCCATATTTTCCCGCTGCGCGCTCAGAACGGCGGCGTACTGATGCGTGCCGGCCATACCGAGGCCGGCTGCGACCTCGCGCAGCTGGCCGGCCTGATGCCGGCCGCCGTGATCTGCGAGATCCTGAGAGACGACGGAACGATGGCGCGCCTGCCCGATTTGCTCGAGTTCGCGCGCGAGCACGGCCTCAAGATCGGCACCATCGCCGACCTGATTCACTACCGCAGCCAGACCGAAAGCATCGTCGAGCGCGTCGGTGCGCTGGTGATGCAGACGCCATATGGCAGCTTCCATGCGATCGCGTTCCGCGACAAGCCGAGCAGTGGCGCGCATCTGGCGCTGGTGCACGGCACGATCGCGCCGGACGCCGAAACCCTGGTACGCGTGCACCAGCCGGTGTCGATCCTTGACATGCTCGAGACGCGCGCAACAACGCATTCGTGGAACATGGCTGCGGCAATGACTGCCATCAAGCAGGCCGAGCGCGGCGTGATCGTGCTGCTGAACTGCGAAGAATCGTCCGAGCAGATGTTCGCGCAGTTCAGCGCGCTCGGCGCCGCGCAACCGTCGACGCCGCCGCGCGCCGCGCGCATGGACCTGCGCACCTATGGCATCGGCGCGCAGATACTGCGCGAGCTGGGTGTGGGCAAGATGAAGCTGCTGGCCAATCCGAGGAAAATGCCCTCGATGACCGGTTTCAACCTGGAAGTGGTTGGCCACCAGGCCAACCCCGACAACTGACGCAGGAGGCGTTATGACCGTAGGAACTTATGAGCCCGATTTCGACGGCAGCGGACTGCGCATTGGCATCGTGCAGGCACGATTCAACGAAGACGTCTGCCATGGACTGGCCGCCGCCTGCCTGGCCGAGCTGAAGCACCTGGGCGTCGATGATCAGGATGTGCTGCTCGTTACCGTCCCCGGCGCGCTCGAGATTCCGCTGGCGCTGCAGAAGATGGCCGAGTCGGGCCAGTTCGACGCGCTGATCGCGCTCGGCGCCGTCATCCGCGGCGAGACTTACCATTTCGAGCTGGTGTCGAATGAATCGGGCGCCGGCATCAACCGCATCGGACTCGATTTCGGTATCCCGATCGCGAATGCGGTACTGACCACCGAAAACGACGAGCAGGCCGAGGTTCGCATGGCCACCAAGGGCGCCGATTCGGCGCGCGTGGCGGTCGAGATGGCCAACCTCGTGGCTGCGTTGGAAGAACTGGCCGACGAGGCCGACGAAGAATAAGGCAGCCCATGAGCAGCAAATCCCAGCACGCGAATCCGAACAAGAGCCGCACGCCGCGTCATCGCGCACGCGAGTTTGCATTGCAAGGCCTGTACCAATGGCTGATGAGCAATGAAGACGCAGGTGTGATCGATGCGAACATCCGCAATGCCCACGGCTTCGAGAAGGCCGACCGCGAGCATTTCGATGCACTGCTGCACGGCGCGATCCGTGATGTAGCCAGCCTGCGTGCCGACCTGGTGCCTTTCATCGATCGTCCGATCGAGCAGCTGTCGCCGATCGAGCATGCGGCGATGCTGATCGGCGCCTATGAGCTCAGGCAGCACATCGAGATCCCGTACCGGGTCGTCATTAACGAGGCGGTCGAGCTGGCCAAGTCGTTCGGCGGCATCGATGGTCACAAATACGTCAATGGCGTGCTCGATAAACTAGCCGCCCGGCTGCGCGCGACCGAGGTCGCGGCAGGGCGCTGACGAAGGGGCGGTCGATGGATTTCGCGCTCGCACAGCGTCTCGACGAGATTGCCCCTTTCCATGTGATGGAGGTGATCAAGCGTGCGGCCGAGCTCGAGAAGGCCGGCCGTTCGGTCATCTACATGTGCATCGGCGAGCCGGATTTCCCGCCGGCGCAACCGGTGCTCGACGCCGCCAGCCGAGCGCTGGCCGACGGCGCGGCAATGCGTTATACCGCCGCGCTGGGGCTGGCCGAGCTGCGCGAGGCCATCTCGGCGCATTACCGCACGGCCTTCGGTGTTGCGGTGCCGGCCGAGCGGATTGTCGTTACGGCCGGGGCCTCGGCTGCGCTGTTGCTGGCCTGTGCCGCGCTGGTCGAGCGTGATGCCGAAGTGCTGATGCCGGATCCCAGCTATCCGTGCAACCGCCATTTCATCGCCGCATTCAATGGGCGTCCGACGCTGATTCCCAGCGGGCCGGCCGAACGTTTCCAGCTGTCGGCGGCAGCGGTCGAGTCGCACTGGGGGCCGGCCACGCGCGGGGTGCTGCTGGCGTCGCCATCCAATCCGACCGGCACCTCGATCACCCGCGACGAATTGGCCCGCACGCTGGCGGTGGTACGCCGCCATAAGGGTTTTGCGCTGGTCGACGAGATCTATCAGGGCTTGTCCTACGATGCGCCGCCCTATACCGCACTGGAGCTGGGCGATGACCTGATCGTCATCAACAGTTTCTCGAAGTATTTCAACATGACCGGCTGGCGGCTGGGCTGGCTGGTGGTGCCGCCGGCGATGCTGCCGGCAATCGAGAAGCTTGCACAGAATTTCTTCATCTGTGCGTCCAGCCTCGCCCAGCATGCGGCGCTGGCCTGCTTCACGCCGCCGGCGCTCGCCGTGGCCGAAGAGCGCCGCCAGGAATTCCGGCGCCGGCGCGATTATCTCGTGCCCGAACTGCGCAAGCTGGGTTTCGAGATTCCGGTGCTGCCGGACGGCGCGTTCTATGTCTATGCGGACTGCAGCCGCCTGTCGGATGATGCCGACCAGCTAACGCGTGACATCCTGGACCGGACCGGCGTGGTGCTCACGCCCGGGATAGATTTCGGGGTCGATGGCGCGAAGCGCTTCATCCGCGTGTCATACGCGACGTCGATGGAGAAGCTGCAGGAAGCGGTCAGGCGACTGCGCGAGTACTTCGCCGCACAATAAAAAAGGAGCGCGTGCTCCTTTTTTTTATTTCAGCCTGATTGCTCCGTGCACCGGTCAGGCCGGCTCGGTTTGCGGCCGCGCGCTGGCGGGTACTGGCGCTTTCGCTTCGCGCATCTTGTCGGCCGATGGTGCTGGTTGCTGCGTGATGGTCGGTACGCGCTTGCCAGCCGCCACCGCGCGCAGGCGTGCATGTTCGGCCATGACCTTGTCGGCGTAGCCGCCATCGGTCGCCAGGTTGCCCGCGCCGACGTAGAGCTTCAGGCCCGCCTCGATCGAACCGGCGCGGCGGATCATATCTTTCAGGATCTGTGCACCCACCTGGATGTTGGCCACCGGGTTCAGCGCGGCGTTGAGCCCGCCGTGGTCGTCGAACTTGTCGTGGTGGACCTTGGACATCACCTGCATCAGCCCTTGTGCGCCGACCGAGCTTTCGGCGTACGGGTTGAAACGGGATTCGATTGCCATCACGGCCAGGATCAGCAGCGGATCGATTTTTACCGCCTGCGCCGATTCATAGGCCGCGCCGACCAGCATCCCGCTGGCGCTGCTGGCGATGCGATAGCGTTTGGCGAGCCAGTCGGTCACGCGCTGCTTCATTTGTTCCGAGCGGCTGCTCGCGGTGGCCAGCGCGCCACGCTCGGGCAGCGCCAGCGCCTGCACGAGCGCATCCTCGTCCGTTGCCTCCTGCTCGGCCGTCGTATCTGCGAACGGCGACAAGGTCTTCAGGTCGTCAAGCAATTCCGGCCGGAAGAAAGCCAGTGCCATTGCTGCAATCACGGCCAGTTCGATGGCGATCAGGGTGCGTCGCGCGGTGGTCAGAACACCGCTAATCCGGGCGAGTAAATCCTCGCCAAACAGTTGAAATCGCGGGAAGGTATTTCCCGCACCGACCAACGCAGTCATCTTGCGTCGACTATTCATAAAACCTCCTGAATCATCGCGGCCCTCAAAGCGCCTGGCAAAACACGATAGCTTCACCCCGGCCATGCATCGCCCCTTGTCGGCATGGCCAGTCTGCAGTCACGTTTTGCCAGGCACTCTGAGCTGAGGCCAATTGCAAGCGTGCTTCGTGCTTCAATTCACCGCGAGATAAAAAATCCGTTTGCGACCGACCGCTGATGCTGCAATGCGACGGCTGTTCCGCAAACGCCGGTGTTGCCTTGATGGTCTCCGTTCACTCAGGAGACATCGACAATCTTCTTTCAGGGATGAGTGTCCGGCCTGTTCGGAAAACAATCTCTACAATGGCGATTTCCGATCGGCCTGTCCCTGATGAGACTGGGCAGCCAGGGTGATACCTTTCAGTGGTCCGGAGTGCTCCGGAAGGGCTGCCCGAAAATTTGAGCGGATTTTAGGCGGCTGTTTATATCGAGTCAATACTAGAAAAGAAGAAAGTCATAACTTTAATTTATTAATAAATATTTCTTCCAAAAAAATACTATTAAAAATCATGTACTTGCGTATCCGATCCCTTAATCGAGTTTCACTTTGAAACATATCAATAGCCGATGAAATATTCCGATTTGCGGGATTTTATTGCCAAATTGAAACAATCTGGCGAGTTGGTGGAGGTGGCAATCCCGGTTTCTCCCCATCTGGAGATGACTGAATTGTGCGATCGCACACTGCGCGCGGGCGGGCCGGCACTGCTGTTTACCCGGCCGACCGGGCACACAATGCCGGTGCTCGGCAACCTGTTCGGCACACCGAAACGTGTGGCGCTCGGCATGGGCGCAGCCGACGTTGGCGAGCTGCGCCGTATCGGCCAGCTGCTGTCGGCGCTGAAGGAGCCGGAGCCGCCGAAGGGCCTGAAAGATGTGCTCGGCCTGGGCTCGCTGGTGAAGTCGGTGTGGGACATGGCGCCACGCGAAGTGCGCTCCGCGCCGTGCCAGGAGATCGTCTGGGAAGGCGCTGATGTCGACTTGTCGCGGCTGCCAATCCAGTACTGCTGGCCTGGCGATGCCGCACCGCTGATCACCTGGGGCCTGGTGATCACGAAGGGACCGAACAAGCGGCGGCAGAACCTCGGCATCTACCGGCAGCAGGTGATCGGCCCGAACAAGGTCATCATGCGCTGGCTTGCGCATCGCGGCGGCGCGCTCGATTTCCGCGAACACTGCCTCAGGTATCCCGGGCAGCCCTACCCGATTGCGGTGGCCCTAGGCGCCGATCCCGCAACGATACTGGGGGCGGTCACGCCGGTGCCGGACAGCCTGTCGGAATACCAGTTCGCCGGCCTGCTGCGCGGCAGCCGCACCGAGCTGACCAAGGCCATCGGCAGCGAGCTGCGCGTGCCCGCATCGGCCGAGATCGTGCTGGAAGGGCATATTTATCCGGAGGCGAGCCATTCGAGCGGTTTTGAACATGCGCTGGAGGGGCCGTTCGGCGACCATACCGGTTATTACAACGAGCAGGACAAGTTCCCGGTATTTACGATCGACCGTATCACGATGCGGCGCGACCCGATCTATCACTCGACCTATACCGGCAAGCCGCCGGACGAGCCGGCCGTGCTGGGGGTGGCGCTGAATGAGGTGTTCGTTCCGCTGCTGCAGAAGCAGTTTGCCGAGATCACCGATTTCTACCTGCCGCCCGAGGGCTGCAGCTACCGCATGGCGGTGGTACAGATGAAGAAGGCCTACCCGGGCCATGCGAAGCGGGTGATGTTCGGTGTCTGGAGTTTCCTGCGGCAGTTCATGTATACGAAGTTCATCGTTGTTGTCGATGAGGATGTGGACATTCGTGACTGGAAAGAGGTGATCTGGGCGATCACGACCCGTGTCGATCCGGTACGCGATACCACCATGGTTGACAACACGCCGATCGATTACCTTGATTTTGCGTCACCGGTCAGCGGGCTCGGTAGCAAGATGGGCATCGATGCGACCAACAAGTGGCCCGGCGAAACCAACCGCGAGTGGGGGCGCACGATCGCGATGGACGCGGACGTGAAGGCAAAGGTGGACGACATCTGGCAGCAACTGGGATTTTGAGCAGCCGCCGGTGCGATGCCGGTGCGGCGCGACGATGACCTTCCTGCAATGCGCTGACAAATGGCGCGAAGCGTCGCGGGGAATGCTGATAGAATTCGTGTCGGCGGGCCCCTGCGCATTGTGGCATGGTCAATCTGGTCAGGTCGGGAACGAAGCAGCCACAGCCATTTCCCGCAAGTGCCGCAGACAAGGCTCGCCTCTTCTTTTCTCCTTCCCCGCGGCGTCATCGTCGGTTGATGACGATACAGTCGATTTGCCTGTCACGCCCGTCTCAGTATTCGCAAGCCCTTTCGATGATCCGCGACCAGTCGCGTGCCGGCATCGTGCCGTATACGCGCCCGTGCTGCTGGTCGCAGCGGCTCGAGATGAAGGCATCGGCAATATCCCCGGGGGCTTGCTCGAGCAACAGCGTGGCCTGCGCCAGCAACACCAGCGATTGCGTGATGCGGCGCGCCTGCTGCAGCTGTGCATCGTGCGGCAGCGAGCGTGCCACCTGTAACGAGTCGAACAGCGGCTGCAGCCGCGCATCGGCAAGCGTACCCGACTGCAGCCAGTCCAGCAGCGGCTGCAGTGCATCGCCCGCCTGTCGCATGGCCCGCAACAGGTCGATGCACATGATGTTGCCCGAGCCTTCCCAGATCGAGTTCACCGGCGCCTCGCGGTACAGCCAGGCCAGCGGTCCGTCCTCGACATAGCCGTTGCCGCCGAGGATTTCCATGCATTCGCCGCAGAACTCCACCGCACGCTTGCAGATCCAGAATTTGGCCGCCGGTGTCAGTACCCGCAGCAAAGTAGTCTCGCCGCGATCCTGCGCCTGCGCCAGTCGCAGCACCAGCCGCAGCGCCGCCTCGCATTCGAGCGCCAGGTCGGCCAGCACGTTCATCATCAGCGGCTGCAGCGCGAGCGCACGGCCAAACGCGACCCGCTGCCGCGCATGATGCAGTGCCTGCGTGAACGCCTGTCGCATCAGCGCGGCGCTGGCGATCGCGCAGTCCAGCCGGGTCAGGCTGGCCATGTCGGCCAGCGTCGCGATCCCGCGCCCGGGCTCGCCCACCAGCACGCCGTGCGCGTCGGCAAACTCGACTTCGGCAGTTGCATTCGAACGGTTGCCCAGCTTGTCTTTGAGCCGCTGCAGCAGCACCGCATTGCGAGCGCCATCCGCGCGCCAGCGCGGCACGAAGAATGCGGACAAGCCGTCCTGCGCCGACGCCAGCACCAGGTGGGCGTCGCACATCGGTGCGGAGAAGAACCATTTATGGCCGGTCAGCAGGTATGTCGCGCCCCGTCCCCCCGTCTCGGCCGGCACCGCCGTGGTTTGCGTGCCGCGCAGGTCGGAGCCACCCTGTTTTTCGGTCAGGCCCATGCCGATCAGGATCGCGCCCTTTGCGTCGATCGGCAGGTCGCGCTGATCGTAGGTTTCGCTGAAGAGTTTGTCGGCCAGCGCCGCGAACAGCGGTTCATGCTGCAGCACCGGAATGGCCGCGGCGGTCATCGTCACCGGACACAGGCTGCCGCCCTCGACCTGCGCATGCAGGTAGAAAGCGGCGGTACGGGCAACATGGGCGCTGGCCGACGAGGGGGTGCGCCATGCGCGTGCATGCAGTCCGCTGGCGCGCAGCTTTGCCAGCAACGCATGCCATGCCGGATCGAATTCGGTCTGGTCAATCCGATGGCCCTGACTGTCGTGTGTGCGCAGTTCCGGCGGGAAGCGCCTCGCCCGCCGCGCCAGCGCCTGCGCTTGCGCGCTGCCGGCCCAGCGACCCAGCTCGCGCAGTGTCGCGGTCGCCGCAGCGTCGAGTTCACGCAGCGCGCCAGCCCGTAGTGCCGGATCGGCGTCGAACAGGTTGAGCTGCGTCAGCGGTGTTGGTTGGTTGCTTACGTCATGAGTAGGCCAGCGCATGGTGTCCTCCGGCATCCGGCGAGACAGGATGAATGACAGTTTTAGCAGATTACGCCAGCCGCGGGCGGGCTGCGCGCTCGGGTAGAATTCATGCTTCGACAACCACAGCGCCCCCCGGACATGTCCTACCAGGTCCTCGCCCGCAAGTACCGCCCGAAAAGTTTCGACAGCCTGGTCGGTCAGGAGCATGTGGTGCGCGCGCTCACGCATGCGCTTGAGCAAAAGCGGTTGCACCATGCGTACCTGTTTACAGGCACCCGGGGCGTCGGCAAGACCACCCTGTCGCGCATTCTCGCCAAGTCGCTGAACTGCCAGGGGGCAGACGGCCAGGGTGACATTACCGCCCGGCCGTGTGGCGTCTGCGAGGCCTGTGTTGCGATCGACGCCGGCCGCTTCGTCGACTACATTGAAATGGACGCCGCCTCCAACCGCGGCGTCGATGAAATGGCGCAGCTGCTCGAACAGGCGGTGTATGCGCCGTCGAATGCACGCTTCAAGGTCTATATGATCGACGAAGTGCACATGCTGACCAGCCACGCGTTCAACGCGATGCTGAAGACGCTCGAAGAGCCGCCAGCGCATGTCAAGTTCATCCTCGCCACCACCGATCCGCAAAAGATTCCGGTCACGGTACTCTCGCGCTGCCTGCAGTTCAACCTGAAGCAGATGCCGCCCGGCCATATCGTTGCGCACCTCGAGAATATCCTTGCCCAGGAACAGATCGCGTTTGATGCGCCTGCGCTGAGGCTGCTCGCGCAGGGCGCGCAGGGCTCGATGCGTGACGCGCTGTCGCTGACGGACCAGGCGATCGCCTATGCCGCTGGCAAGGTCACGCTGGACGCCGTGCAGGGCATGCTGGGTGCACTCGACCAGACGTACCTGGTACGCGTGCTCGACGCGCTGGCGGCACAGGACGGCGCGGCACTGCTGGCCATTGCGGACGACATGGCCATGCGCAGCCTGTCGTGGAGCACCGCGCTGCAGGACCTGGCGACACTGCTCAACCGGATTGCAATCGCTCAGGTTGTGTCGGATTCGGTGCCGGACGACCTGCCCGGACGCGATGACATCCTGCGGCTGGCGCAGGTATTTCCGCCTGAGGACGTGCAGCTGTTCTACCAGATCGTCGTGCATGGACGAAACGAACTCGGCCTGGCACCTGATGAATACGCCGGTTTCACGATGACCCTGTTGCGCATGCTGTCGTTCGTACCGCTGGACGGCGCGGGACAGCGCGCACAGCTACCGGCCGTCGCGACCGCCACGGCTGTGCGCGTCGCGCCGCCGGCCGCCGCGCACTCGATCGCGGCCGCGCCTGGCCTACCCGAACCTGCGCCTGCGCCGGCTGCCGCGCGACCGCTCAGTCCG
>JACCDS012054752.1_pt1 | contig 15367 bp, 12 predicted proteins | sample 7446441 | NCBI WGS metagenome assembly JACCDS01 (sample SAMN15323445, study PRJNA562643) | freshwater metagenome | isolation source: river surface water | place: USA:Blue River Watershed | collected 2017-08-17 | reverse complement strand
GTGGTGCTGCCGCTGGTATTGCTGGGCCTGCTCAAGCTGTTCCGCTTCAACGAGGCCGGCCTGTTCCTGCAACTGCTGATGACGCTGGCGCTGGTCGTACCCATGGGCACGATGATCTACCGCCTGGTGTTTCAGCCGGTGATGCACGCTTCGGTGCTGGTGTTGCTGATCATCTCGGTCGGGGTGCACTTCGTGCTGATGGGCCTGGGGCTGCTGGCCTTCGGGCCGGAAGGCGCGCGCACCGACACACTGACCAGCGCGTCGTGGAATGCCGGACCGGTGCAGCTCTCGGGGCAGAGCCTGCTGGTCGTGGGCGTGTCGGCTGCGTTGATCGGGGCGCTGTACCTGTTCTTCACGCACACCGTCACCGGCAAGGCGCTGCGCGCCACGGCGGTCAACCGGGCCGGGGCGCGGCTGGTGGGCATCGCGCCCGAGTCGGCCGGCAAGCTGGCCTTCACGCTGGCGAGCCTGCTGGCGGTGCTGGCCGGGGTGCTCATGGGCCCGCTGACCACGGTGCAGTACGACACCGGTTTCCTCATCTGTCTGAAGGGCTTCGTGGCCGCCATCGTCGGCGCGCTGGCGAGTTATCCGCTGGCTGCGGCCGGTGCGGTGCTGGTGGGCCTGATTGAAAGCTACGGATCGTTCTGGGCCAGCGCCTACAAGGAGGTCATTGTCTTCACGCTGATCATCCCGGTGCTGTTCTGGCGCTCCCTGACCACCCGCCACGTGGAGGAAGAATGAACTTGCGCCTTTCGGGACACGGCCCGGCCGTGATCTTCTTTGCCTTGATGGCGGTGCTGCCGTTGCTGCCCGTGCCGCCGTTCTGGTACACGCTGGGCTGCTACATCGGCGTGTCGGCGGTGGTGGCCATCGGGCTGGTGCTGCTGACGGGGGTGGCGGGGCTGACCTCGTTCGGCCAGGCGGCATTTGTCGGCCTGGGCGCCTACACGACGGCGGTGCTGTGCACTGCGCACGGCTGGTCGTCCTGGATGGGGTTGATCGCCGGCACGGCCTTGTCGGCCACGGCTGCGGCCGCCATCGGCTCGCTGACGGTGCGGCTGTCGGGTCACTTCCTGCCGCTGGCCACCATCGCCTGGGGGTTGTCGCTGTACTACCTGTTCGGCACGGTGGAATTCCTGGGCAAGTACGACGGGCTGGTGGGCATTCCGCCCATCTCCGTCGGGCCCTGGGCGTTGGATGCGCCAGCCAAGCTGTTCGGCCTGATCTGGCTGTGCGTGCTGGCCTGCGTGGTGGTGACGCGCAACGTGCTCGACTCGCGCCCCGGCCGCACCATCCGTGCGCTGCACGGCGGGGTGGTCATGGCCGAGGCCATGGGCGCCAACACCGCGCGCTACAAGCTGGCGGCCTTCGTGATCGCGGCCTGCATGGCCAGCGTGGGCGGGTGGTTGTATGCGCACCTGCAGCGCTCCATCAACGCGACGCCGTTTGGTCTGAACGCCGGCATCGAGTACCTGTTCATGACGGTGATCGGCGGTGCGGCGCACGTCTGGGGTGCCATCCTGGGCGCCGGCCTGCTGACCGTGCTCAAGGGCGAGCTGCAGGACTGGCTGCCCAAGCTGATCGGCTCCACCGGCAACTTCGAGGTGGTGGCTTTCGGGCTGATCATCATCCTGGTGCTGCAGGGCGCCAGCCATGGGCTGTGGCCTTGGGTGCAGGCGCTGTGGCGGCGTGGGGTGCCGCACCCGACGGTGTCGCGTGCCCCGATGGCCGAGCCGCAGGGTTTTGCCGACATGCCCCGGCGTCCCATGCCCGAGCGCGGCAAGGTGGTGCTCGAAGTGCGCCGAGCGCGCAAGCAGTTCGGCGGGCTGGTGGCCGTCAACGACATGGTGTTCGACGTGCACGCGGGCGAGATCGTCGGCCTGATCGGCCCCAATGGCGCAGGCAAGTCGACCATGTTCAACCTCATCACGGGCGTGCTGCCGGTGACCTCGGGCGAGATCCGTTTCATGGGCGAGCGTGTGGATTCGCGCCCCTCGCGCGAGATCGTGCGGCGCGGCGTGGCGCGCACCTTCCAGCACGTCAAGCTCATGCCCGAGATGACGGTGCTGGAGAACGTGGCCATCGGCGCCTACCTGCGCGGGCACACCGGCATCTTCAGCGCCGCGCTGCGCACCAACCGGGCCGAGGAGGCTCGGCTGATGCATCTGGCCGCCACCCAACTGCGCCGCGTGGGTCTGGGCGACCTGATGGACCAGCCGGCTGGCAGCCTGGCCCTGGGCCAGCAGCGCATCCTGGAGATTGCCCGTGCGTTGTGCACCGACCCGACCGTGCTGCTGCTCGACGAGCCCGCTGCCGGCCTGCGCCTGAAGGAAAAGCAGGCCCTGGCCGCGCTGCTCGACCAGTTGCGGCAGGAGGGCATGGCGGTGCTCATCGTCGAGCACGACATGGACTTCGTGATGAACCTGACCGACCGCCTGGTGGTCATGGAATTCGGCACCCGCATCGCCCACGGCACGCCCGCCGAGGTGCGCGACGACCCCGAGGTGCTGCGGGCCTATCTGGGCGGGGTGGAGCTGGCATGAGCGTGATCGAAACGAAAACCCAAGAGTCGACCTCCAGCGGAGCTTCTGTGGCGTCCATCCTGTCGACCCGCAACCTCTGCGTGCAGTACGGCCAGGTCCAGGCGCTCATCAACGCCAACATCGCGGTGCGGCCGGGGCAGATCGTCAGCGTGATCGGGCCCAACGGCGCGGGCAAGTCCAGCCTGCTCAATGCGTTGATGGGCAACCTGCCCGGCAGTGCGCGCGTGCGTGGCGAGATCCGCTACGAAGGCGACGACGTCAGTGATTTGCCCGTGGAACGCAGGGTGGTGCGCGGCCTGGCCCTGGTGCCCGAGTCGCGCGAGCTGTTCAGCTCCATGACCATCGAGGACAACCTGATCCTCGGCGGTTACCTCTACCGCCGCTTCGGCGCGCACGACCGCAACGAGCGCATGGAGGCGATCTACACCACCTTTCCCCGGCTGAAGGAGCGGCGCAAGCAGTTGGCCGGCACCCTGTCGGGCGGAGAGCGCCAGATGTTGGTCATCGGCCGGGCGCTGATGAGCCGGCCCAAGGTGCTGATGCTTGACGAGCCTTCGCTGGGGTTGGCGCCGCTGATCATGACCGAGGTGTTCCGCGTCATCTCCCGCTTGCGGGAGACGGGTGTGGCCACGCTGCTGATCGAGCAGAACTCGCGCGCGGCGCTGCAGGTGTCGGACTACGCCTATGTGCTGGAGCTGGGAGAGACGACGCTGGAAGGGCCGGCGCCCGAGCTGCAGCGAGACCCGAAGGTGATCGAGGCGTATCTGGGGCGGGGGCACTGAGTCGACGTCCGGCGACGTCTGGGGCTGCCGCTGCGGCGCAGGCGTTCAAGCCACCGCCCGCAGCGCTCCCGTCTCGTGCGTTTCCGGGTCCGCTGACCCCCAGAGGTATCCGTCCGGACCCCGCCGCTTGCTTTGGTACATGAGCGCATCGGCCTGCCGGAGCAGGGCATCGAGTGGGTCCGAGGCTTTTCCGCTGCAGATGCCGATGCTGGCCTGGACCTGCAGGTCCGGGCGTTGACGGGGATGCACGCGCCGCACGGCCTGGCACAGGCGTTCGCCCAGCCGTTCGAGGGTGAAGCGGTCCTGAGGCCCGGTGTGCAGAACGGCGAACTCGTCGCCGCCCAGGCGGATGACATGGCCTTCCGTCCCCACCGCCGCCCGCATGCGATCCGCGACCTCGCACAGCACCAGGTCCCCGGCGGCGTGCCCCAGTTCATCGTTGACCGCCTTGAAGCCGTCCAGATCCACGAAGGCCAGGGCCACGGGGTGCTGGGGATCGTGCAGGTGCAGCTCGTTCATCACGGCGTGCAGTCCGAAGCGGTTGAGCAGCCCGGTGAGGGGGTCGAGGCGGGACTGGCGTTCCAGTTCGAGGGCCCGGGCTTCCGCGCCGTCCCGGGCCTGGGAGATGTAGCGCACCAGCAGCACCACGTAGATGGGCATCACCACGGCCATCAGCACGATGCCCGAGGCCAGGTAAGGCATCGCGCGCCACTCTGGGGAAGCCAGCGTGGCCACGGCCATGGCCAATCCCCCGACGCTGGCGCTGAGCACCCCTGCGCGCTGCCCGAAGCGCACGCCGTGGCCGATGCTGGCCAGGGGCCCGCTCCACAGAAAGATCACACACTCGAGTCCCCCCAGCCAGACCAGCAGAGCGATCACCAACTGATCCAGGCCAAGGGCTGCATGGTGGCGCCCAGCGGGCGCCACCGGGGCGCGTTTCACCCAGCACTGCCATCCCAAGGCGATGCCGAGGTAAGCCAGCACGCCGAGGACGAAGGGGCTCCGTGTGACGACGCCGGCCGCATACAGCGTCACGCACATCAGGGCCGCCACAGCCACCGACCGTGTGCGAAACACCGCCTGACCCCGTTCCGTGTCCAGGTGCAGCGGTGACGTGGGCAAGCGCCCTGGGTACTGCAACGACATGCCGTCCAGACCAGAGATCAGGCCCTGGTGCACTGAGTGATTCTTGTGTGGGAGGCCGCTGTCCGTACAGGTGTGTCCGCGGCGGCCGGAGTCGGCATTTTGGGTCCCGATGGGCGAAATTCACACTTTGGCCGAGGGGCTGTGTCCGTGAATACTGCACGGTTCCATGCATTGGAACTGATGAGGCCCTCGAACCGGGGGCGCTCAGCTGGCCAGGGCCCGCCCGATCACCAGTCGTTGGATGTCGCTGGCGCCCTCATAGATCTGGCACACGCGCACGTCCCGATAGATGCGCTCCACGGGGAAGTCGCTGACGTATCCGTAACCACCGTGGATCTGAATGGCATCCGAAGCCACCTGCTCGGCGATTTCCGAGGCGAAGAGCTTGGCCATCGAGGCTTCGGTCAGGCACGGCAGGCCGGCGTCGCGCAGCTGGGCGGCGCGCCAGACCAGCAGGCGTGCCGCGTCCACGCGGGTGGCCATGTCGGCCAGTCGGAACTGGACCGCTTGGTGCTCGATGATGGGTTTGCCGAAGGTCTCGCGTTCCTTGGCGTAGCGGATGGCGGCTTCCAGTGCTGCACGGGCCATGCCCACGCTCTGCGCGGCGATGCCGATGCGGCCGGCTTCCAGTTGGGACAGGGCGATCTTGTAGCCTTCACCTTCGGTGCCCATGAGGGCGTCGTGCGGGATCCGGCAGTTCTCGAACAGGATCTGGGCGGTGTCGCTGGCGTGCTGGCCGAGCTTGTGTTCCAGGCGCGCCACGACGTAGCCGGGGGTGCCCGTGGGCACGAGAAAGCACGAGATGCCTTTTTTGCCGGCCGACTTGTCGGTGACCGCCAGCACGATGGCCACGTCGGCGTGCTGGCCCGTGGTGATGAACTGCTTGACCCCGTTGAGGATCCAGTGGTCGCCGTCGCGTTCGGCCCGGGTGCGGATGGCCGAGGCGTCCGATCCCACATGCGGTTCGGTCAGGCAGAAGCAGCCCAGGGCCTGGCCGGTGGCCAGCCGGGGCAGCCAAGCCGTTTTCTGCGCGTCGGTGCCGTATTTCAGGGTGATGCCACAGGCCAGCGAGTTCTGCACACTGACGATGGTGGAGGTGGCGCCGTCGGCGGCGGCGATCTCCTCCAGCGCCAGTGCCAGGGCCAGCGTGTCCAATCCGGCGCCGCCCCATGCCTCTGGGACGGTCATGCCCATGGCCCCCAGCTCACCCAACTCCTTCAGGACCTGGGCGGGAAAGGTGTGATCCCGGTCCCACTGGGCGGCCAGCGGGGCGATGCGTTCCTGCGCGTAGGTGCGGATGGCGTCGCGGATCTGGGTCTGTTCTGGGGTCAGCATCATGGTGGCTTCTCCGGCTTCGGGCGGGGCTCCAGGGTCAGAGGCACTCCAGCGCGATGGCGGTGGCTTCTCCTCCCCCGATGCACAGGCTGGCGACGCCTCGCTTCAGGCCATGGTGGCGCAAGGCCCCCAGCAATGTGACCAGGATGCGGGCGCCAGACGCTCCGATGGGATGACCCAGTGCACAAGCCCCGCCATGCACGTTCACTTTTTCGTGCGGCAGGTCCAGCTCCTTCATGGCCGCCATCGTGACGACCGCAAAGGCTTCGTTGATTTCCCAGAGGTCCACATCCGAGGTGGACCAGCCGCTGCGGTCGAGCACCTGGCGCATGGCCCCGACCGGCGCGGTGGTGAACCAGGCCGGTTCCTGCGCGTGGCTGCCGTGGGCGTGGATGACGGCCACGGGGTCAAGGCCGCGGGCCTCGGCGGTGGAGCGGCGCATCAACACGAGTGCGGCCGCTCCGTCGGAAATGGAGCTTGAATTGGCGGCGGTCACCGTGCCAGTCTTGGAAAAGGCCGGCTTGAGCTTGCTGATCTTGTCGAGCTGGGCTTTCAGCGGCGATTCATCCTGCAGGATCTGGGTATCGCCGCCCCGGCCGGTCACCGTCACGGGGGCGATCTCCCACCGGAAACGGTCTTCGCGGAGGGCCTGCTGCGCGCGGAGGGTCGATGCCGTCGCGTAGGCGTCCTGGGCTTCGCGCGTGAAGGCGTATCGGGCGGCACAGTCTTCTGCAAAAGTGCCCATCAGGCGACCGCGCGACTCCGGGGAGTAGGCGTCTTCCAGCCCGTCGAGAAACATGTGGTCGAGCATTTGCCCGTGGCCCAGGCGCTGACCGGATCGGGCCTTGGGCAGGAGGTAGGGGGCGTTGCTCATCGACTCCATGCCGCCGGCCACCATCACCGAGGTGGAGCCCGCCTTCAGCAGGTCGTGCGCCAGCATGACCGATTTCATGCCCGAGCCGCACACCTTGCTGATGGTGGTGCAGCCGGTGGCCTGCGACAGCCCGGCCTGGAGTGCGGCCTGCCGGGCGGGGGCCTGCCCCAGCCCGGCCGCGAGCACGTTGCCCATGAACACTTCGTCCACGGCGTCGACTGGCACCCCGGCGCGTTCGACCGCCGCACGGATGGCGGTCGCTCCCAGGGCGGGGGCGCACAGCGAGGCGAGCTCCCCCTGGAACCCCCCCATGGGCGTTCGGGCAGCGCTGACGATGACGATGGGGTCGGAAGATCGGGTCATGGCAGGAAGGGGTTGAATCTGGAGGGAGGTGTCACTTGGCCGCCATGCGAACGGCGCCGTCGAGGCGGATCACCTCGCCGTTGAGGTAGGGGTTCTCGACGATGGACTGCACGAGCTGGGCATATTCGGTGGCGCGCCCCAGTCGGGAGGGAAAGGGCACCATGGCCCCCAGCGAAGCCTGGACCTCGGCGGGCATGGCGGCCACCATCGGGGTTTCCATGATGCCGGGAGCGATCGCCATCACGCGGATGCCGTTGCGGGCCAGGTCGCGGGCGATGGGCAGGGTCATGCCGACGACACCGCCCTTGGAGGCCGAGTAGGCGGCTTGTCCCATCTGTCCGTCATAAGCCGCCACCGAAGCGGTGTTGATGATCACGCCGCGTTCGCCTTGGGCGTCCGGATCGTTGCGGGACATGGCGCCAGCGGCCAGCCGCAGCATGTTGAAGGTGCCGATCAGGTTGATCTGGAGCACGCGGGTGAACGTTTCCAGCCGGTGCACGCCGTCGCGGCCCACGACCTTTTCGGCTGGGCAGATGCCGGCGCAGTTGACCAGTCCGTGTACGGCTCCGAAATGTTCAAGGGCCAAGGTGAGGCAGGCGTGTGCACTGGCCTCGTCGGCCACGTCGGTGCGCACGAAGCGTGTGCGCTCGCCCAGCACGTCGGCGTGGGCCCGGCCCGCTGCTTCGTTGAGGTCGGCCAGCACCACGCGCCCGCCCGCCTGGGCCAGCCGCTGGGCGGTGGCCGCTCCCAGCCCGGAGGCCGCGCCCGTGACGATGAAAACGCGATCCTGTACCTGCATGTCCGTTCCCCGAAGGTGAAGTCTGTGGCCTGGAGGGTAGGGGGCGTCCGATGGGGGCGCCATGCCCTCCAGCGTCAGGATGGCGGAGGTGTTTCGCCATCCGGGCGGACCCGGGGCGGCGTGTCGGCGTTCAGGGACGGGTGCGCTGGCGGTAGGCGCCGGGGTTCACGCCGGTCCACTTCTTGAAGGCACGGTAGAACGCGCTGGTCTCCATGAAGCCGAGGGCTTCGCCCACCTGGGCCACGGAGTGATCACCGGATTCCAGCAATTCGATGGCGAGGTCGCATCGCAGTGCGTCCTTGAGGGCCTGGTAGCTGTGGCCTTCTGCTTTCAGGTGGCGCTGGACCGTCGCCGGGGACAGGTGCAGGGCGTGGGCCAACGTGTCCAGGTCCGGCCAGTTCGGCGGGTCCAGGGCACGCAGTCGCCGGCGCACCCGTGCCACCAGGCTGTCCTCGTTGCGAAAACGCACGACGAGGTTGGCCGGGGCGGCCCGCATGAACTCGGGCACGGAGGCGGGCGTTTGCACGCAGCGCAGGTCCAGGCACTCGGCCCCCAGGGCCAGGCGGGTGAGCGGCTGGTCGAACAGCACATGTTCGCAAAAGCGCGTGCGGTAGTCGGCGTCTTCCGACGAGCCCGGGTCGGGGGCCGGGGCCCCGAAGTGCAGGGCGAGCACGGGCAGGCGGCGACCCACCAGCCAGCACGACAGGCCGTGGATCAGGATGAACAGGGCAGCATCGGCGAAGGCGCGACGTGGCGGGGTCGGGGCCTCGTTCGGGGCGTGCCGCGAGGTGCCGTGCACTTCGATCCAGACCCGGGTGTCGTCGTCGACCAGGCGGAGTTCCACCTCATCCAGGGCCAGTCGCAGGAACCGGGTCATGCGCTGCAGGGCCTGGCCCAAGTGTTCGCTGCCCACGCAGGCGTGGGTCATCAGCCGGAAGGCGCCTCGTCGCAGCGGGTGGCGGTCCATGCCGAAGTACTCGTCGTCCATGTGGTCGGCCAGTGCCGTCCACAGGCGGGCGTAGGCAGGTGCGGACACGCGGGAGCGCTCGGAGGCCAGCAGCGAGGCGTCGATGCCGGCCTGGTCGAGCATCGCCTGCGCATCCAGGCCACGTCTTCGGGCTTCATGCAAAGCCTGATGGACCAGGGAGATGCCGATGGTGTCCTTCTCGACGTCACGGCTGCCGGCATGCAGGACCGGGATGTCGCGCGTGTGCGGAGATCGGGACACCGGGGCCGTCATCGGTGCGACCGGGGCTCAGTCCAGACGGGCAAAGGCATCCTCGAGCGCGGCCACGGTGCGGTCCACGTGGTGCCACTTGTCCAGGCCGAACAGGCCCAGGCGGAAGGTCTGGAAACCGGCCGGCTCGTCGCATTGCAGCGGCACCCCGGCGGCGGTCTGCAGGCCCAGAGCCAACGTCTTCTTGCCGGTGGCCAGTCCCGGGTCTTGGGTGTGGCACACCACCACGCCGGGCGCCTCGAATCCGGGCGCCGCCACACTGGGATGGCCCAGCCGGGCCATCAGGGCCCGCACGGCGGTGCCCAGTGTGATCTGCTCAGCGCGAACCTTCTCGAAGCCGTAGGCCTGGGTTTCCAGCATCACGTCGCGGGTGCGGGCCAGGGCATCGGTTGGCAGGGTGGTGTGGTAGGCATGGCCGCCGTTTTCATAGGCTTCCATGATCTGCAGCCACTTCTTCAGGTCGCAGGCAAAACTGGTGCTGGTGGTCGTGTCGATGCGCGCGCGGGCCTGTTCACCCAGCAGGACAAAGGCGCAGCCGGGCGAGCCGGTCCATCCCTTCTGCGGAGCGCTGATCAGCACGTCGACACCGGTGGCCTTCATGTCCACCCACATGGCTCCCGAGGCGATGCAGTCCAGCACGAACATCCCGCCCACCGCATGCACGGCATCGGCGACGGCCCGCAGGTAGTCGTCGGGCAGGATCATTCCAGAGGCCGTCTCGACGTGAGGGGCCAAGACCAGATCGGGTTTTTCCGTCGCGATGGTGGCCACGACCTCTTCGATCGGGGCGGGCGCGAAGGCGGCCTGGGGACCATCGGACACCGGGCGGGCCTTGAGCACGGTGCATGACGACGGAATGCCGCCCATGTCGAAAATCTGCGACCAGCGGAAGCTGAACCAGCCGTTGCGGATCACCAGGCATTTGCGCCCAGTGGCGAACTGGCGGGCCACGGCCTCCATGCCGAAGGTGCCGCTGCCGGGCACGACCACCGCGGCTTGGGCCTGGTAGACCGACTTGAGCGTGGCGGAGATGTCGCGCATCACGCCCTGGAAGCGGGCCGACATGTGGTTGAGGGCGCGGTCGGTGTACACGACCGAGTATTCGAGCAGGCCGTCGGGATCGACGTCGGGCAGCAGGGCGGGCATGAAGGTCTCCGGGGTGTCCAGGGGCGCTCGGGGGCGCGTGGCAGATCAGCTTAGCATCGCCCGACGATCGGGCCGTGTCGAAGGGCCCTCTACACTGGGGCTCATGGAAGCTTTTGCCACTTCGGGCCTGCGTGGACTGCTGTTCCTTCTGGGCTCCGCCGGTTTGTTCTGGGTGTCGCGTCACGCGCTGCGCCGTCCGCGCTCGCATGGGTTCTATCGCTTTTTTGCCTGGGAGTGCATCCTGGCGCTGGTGCTGCTGAACTTCCCACACTGGACCGAGGACGCCTTGTCGCCCCGGCAACTGCTGTCGTGGTTCTTGCTGTTCGTGTCGCCGTTCCTCGCGGTGCATGCGGTGCGGTTGCTGCGTCGGGTCGGCCAGCCGAGCGCCGAGCGCAGCGATGCGGAACTGTTCTCGTTCGAGCGCACGTCGCGCGTGGTCACCGCCGGGGTGTACCGGTGGATCCGGCACCCCATGTATGCCGCCTTGCTCTATCTGGCGTGGGGGGCGTTTCTCAAGCACATGAGTGGCCTGACGGTCGTGCTGGTGGCCTTGGCCTCGCTGTGCCTGTGGCTCACGGCCCGGTGTGACGAAATCGAATGCCTGGCCCACTTCGGCGACGAGTACGCCGACTACATGCGGCGCAGCAAACGCTTTGTGCCTGGACTGTTCTGAGTGCCTGAATGAGACGATCGGGGCAGAGGGATGCGGTTCACGCCGAGGATCGGGTGGCTGGCCGTGCCAGCCATTCCGCGAGGCTTTCGTACATGGGCGGAGAGACCAGCCGCGCGACCCCGGTGGAGACCATCGCGCAGGCCATCAGGCTGAGCACCATGGCCTGACCCGCGACCATTTCCATCACGATGATGAAGGCCGTGATGGGGCCTCGCGTGGTGGCGGCCAGAAAGCTGACCATGCCCATGGCGATCAGGGGAATCGACGCGTCTCGGCTCAGTCCGGACAGGCGCGCGATGTCGCCTCCGATGCCTGCGCCGATCGCCAGCGATGGGGCGAACGTGCCGGCCGGAGCCCCGCTCCAGGCCGACAGCCAGGTCGCGCAGAATTTCAGCAGGGGATAGACCCCTGGCAACTCGGCATGTCCTTCCAGCAGCGCCCGGGTCGGCTCATAGCCGGCGCCCGCGGTCAGTTGGCCGGTGCTCAGGCCGATCAGTGCGACGCCCCCTCCGCAACCGGCGGCAAAGCGCACCGGGTACTTCCGGCGCCAAGTGCTGAATCGATCCGGCAGGCCTTGGACCGACAGCACCAGCAACCGTGCAAACAAGCCACCGGCCAGTCCACACGCCAGTGCCACGGCCAGACCCGGGCCCACCAGATCCAGGGTCAATTCCTGAACCCGGAGACGGCCGAAGTAGCTCTCGTTGCCGAAGAAGGTCACCGCCACCAGCCCCGACAGCACGATGCACGAAATCACCAGTGCGCTGTGCGACATGGAGCGCCGGCGCGAGAGCTGTTCAATCGCAAAGATCACTCCTCCCAGCGGTGTGTTGAAGGCGGCGGCGATGCCTGCGGCGGCCCCTGCGACCATCAGATCATGCGCGTCCAGCCCGCAACGCGGAGACAGCCAGCGCCCGGCGTGATTCATCACGCCCGCTCCGACCTGCACCGTCGGGCCTTCGCGGCCGATCGACAGGCCGGCCAACAGGCCCGCCGCGACCAGCCCCACCTTGTGCAGCGAGGTCCGCAGCGAGACCCATCGGGTGGGTGACTCTGTTTGCGACGTGTGTGCGTCCAGCGCGCACATGACCTGGGGAATGCCGGAGCCTCCGGCACTCGGCGCCCAGCGGCGTGTCCACCACACGATTCCGGCTGTGCAGGCGGGGGTCCAGGCCAGAGCGAACAAAGAGCCCCAGATCCCCGATGTGGACAGCGACAAGTGCACCCGACTGGCCCCCTCGGCCAGCAGGGTGAAGGCGACCACGGTCAGGCCGGTGAGCGCCGCATAACTCAGCACGATGGCGCGATCGAGCCATTGGCGCCCGGCCATCAGCTCGTCCCTCAGCGGGTGCAGGTAGACGCGCGCACCCCGCCGCCACGACCGCCACAGGTTCCGGATGCGCGGCGCATGTGCGGAACGCCGCAGGGGGGCGGTGGGCGAATGGCGGGTCACAGCTGTGCCAACGGCACCTTGGCGGCGTTCTCTTCGGGTTGCAATCGGTCGATGAGTCGCAGCAGATCTTGATCCAGGCGTTCCAGGGTGTGGGGATCCAACTCGGACAAGGCTTGGGGCAGCACTCCGGCGAAGGGGCCTGGGGCCCGCTCCAGAACGGCTTGCCCGGCCTCGGTGATGTGCAGGCTCACCGCCCGACGGTCGTCTTCGCGGCGGGTGGTCCGGGCCAGTCCGGCGGACACCATCGACTTGACCAGGTTGCTGGCGGTGGTCTGGTGGATGTCCATGTGCCGGGACAGATCGCTCATGCCCAGGCCGGGGTGGGCCTGAAGGACGCTGAGTGCCCACACCTGCGCCCCGCCAATGCCGGCCCGTTTCTCGACTTGCTGGAAGTGCGTCTTGACAGCATTGAACACCACACGAAAGTGCCGCAGCACGCGCACGGCGGGTGGCTGCTCCGAGGGCGACGAGGGGGGCGCAGGTTCGTCCGTCGCGGTGTCGGGTCGGGTCATGGTCATGCGTGCTCGGGCCGCTGGAAAAGACGGGTCTCAGGAAGGAGAGTGGGCGGCGCCCATTGTATTTGCATCAATGGGATATCCGCCGGCCGTGTTCTTGCATGTGCCTTCGGGAGGGCGATGGGAAGGCCTGCCGCCGGGCCCTGTCGGCAGATCATCGGCCGAGTGGATGGGGTTTGGTTGCAAATCCTGTGATTTGAATAATTTATGGATAAATATGCTGCGTTTGATCGGATAGATTGTCACTGATTCCATGTTTGGTGCTGGGGGTGGTGAAATGAAAGTTGTCGTTCTGGGCGCGGGTGTCATCGGGGTGTCCACGGCGTTCCACTTGGCGCGGCTGGGGGCCGAGGTGGAGGTCATCGAGCGGCAGCCGGGGCCGGCCCTGGAAACCAGCTGGGGCAATGCCGGGCAGATTTCGCCGGGCTACTCCACGCCGTGGGCGGCGCCGGGATTGGTCTGGAAGGCCATGCGCTGGCTGTTCGAGCGGGATGCGCCGCTGGCGATTCGACCTGACGGCACCTTGTTCCAGTGGGAGTGGGTGGCGGCCTTGCTGTCGCAGTGCACGCCGGAGCGCTACGCCGTCAACAAGGAGCGCATGATGCGTCTGGCGGGGTATTCCCGTGACGTGCTGCGCGAGTTGCGCCACGAAACGGGCGTGGCCTACGAGCACCGCACGGGCGGTACGCTGCAGGTGTTTCGCACCGAAGCGCAGACCCTGGCGGTGCAGCGCGACCTTGCCGTGTTGCGCCAGTGCGGCGTGGCGCACGAATGGATGGGTCCGGACGAGCTTTCGCGCGCGGAGCCGGCGCTGGCACAGGTCCAGCACCGGTTGACCGGTGGCCTGCGTCTGCCCGACGACGAAACGGGCGACTGTCATCTGTTCACGCAGGCCCTGACCCGCCAGGCCGAAGCCTTGGGGGTGCGTTTCCACTGGGGCCACGAGCTCGTGGGGGTGCAGCTCGAAGGGGGGCGGGCCGTCGGCGTGCACGTCCGCACGCCGACGGGACGGCACACGCGCGCCGCCGACCGGGTCGTGTTGGCGCTGGGCAGCTATTCGAGGGCGGTCGGGCGCACGCTGGGACTGGAGCTGCCGGTGTATCCGGTCAAGGGGTATTCGCTGACGATCCCGTTGCGCGACGAGACGCGGGCACCGGTGTCCACGGTGCTCGACGAGTCCTTCAAAGTGGCGGTCACCCGGTTTGACCAGCGCCTCCGGGTGGGGGGCATGGCCGAGTTGTCGGGCTTCGACCTCCAGTTGCGCGCTCACCGGCGCGCCACGCTGGAGCGGGTGGTGCAGGATCTCTTTCCGGGTGCGGGCGAGATCGGTGGGGCCCATTTCTGGACCGGGTTGCGTCCCATGACGCCGGACGGTACGCCCATCGTTGGGGCCTGCGGCGTCGAGGGGCTTTATCTGAACACCGGCCACGGCACGTTGGGCTGGACGATGGCGTGTGGTTCCGGGCGCCTGGTGGCCGATCAGGTCATGGGCCGGGCGCCGGAAATCGATCCGGAGGGCCTGTCCCTGGCCCGTTACCGTTCCCCGGTCCGGGTGTGGGCCGGCACTCGCGTGGCGCCCCATCCGGGTTGACCCCGGTGGCCAAAGGCGTCAGTCCAACTGCGCCGTTTTGGCATCGTCGACAGGGCTCGGGTCTCCTAGATTGCCATCAGGAGACCCTCACCATGACCGACCTGTCCGCCGAAGCCCGTGCCCTGGCCCATTACCGTCCCACGCACAAGGTCCGCTTCGTCACCGCCGCCAGCCTGTTCGACGGGCACGATGCGTCCATCAACATCATGCGCCGCATCCTGCAGGGCATGGGCGCGGAGGTGATCCACCTCGGGCACAACCGCTCGGTGGACGAGGTGGTGACGGCCGCGCTGCAGGAAGACGTGCAGGGCATCGCCGTCAGTTCTTACCAGGGCGGGCACGTCGAGTACTTCCGCTACATGGTCGAGCTGCTCCGGCAGCGTGGCGGCGCGCACATCCAGGTGTTTGGCGGCGGTGGCGGCGTGATCGTGCCGGCCGAGATCCGCGAGTTGGACGCCGTGGGCGTGCGCATCTACAGCCCCGAGGACGGCCAGCGCCTGGGCCTGCAGGGCATGATCGGCGAGATGGTGATGCGCTGCGATCGCAGCCTGTCCCCTCATGCCCCTCGATCGCTGGAGGCACTGCAGGTCTCGAACTCAGGGGAAGGCCCGGAGGGCGGAGGTCTTGGGGGCGAAAACCGCGCGATCGAAACCCGCTGGCGCGCTCTGGCCCAGCTCATCACCGCGCTGGACAACGGCGAGGCCGATGCCGAACTGGTGGACGCGGTTCGCCAGGCCGCGCACGCCTGCACCACGCCGGTCATCGGCATCACCGGCACGGGCGGGGCGGGCAAGTCCAGCCTGACCGACGAACTGATCCGCCGCCTGCGTCTGGATCAGGACGATGCGTTGCAGATCGCCGTCATCAGCATCGATCCCTCGCGACGCAAGAGCGGCGGCGCCCTGCTGGG
>JACCDS012232450.1_pt1 | contig 15368 bp, 13 predicted proteins | sample 7446441 | NCBI WGS metagenome assembly JACCDS01 (sample SAMN15323445, study PRJNA562643) | freshwater metagenome | isolation source: river surface water | place: USA:Blue River Watershed | collected 2017-08-17 | reverse complement strand
CCAAGGGGTCGGCTTCAAAGTTGGCCCCATCGGGGGTGGCGCGGGTGGTGACGTCGCTGAGCGATGAGCCGGCTTGTGGCTCGCTCAAACACATGGTCCCGGAAAAACGGCCTGAAAATTCTTGCGCAGCAAACACCTTTTTTTGCATCGCTGTGCCATGCACCATGAGCAAATTGGCGTTGCCACTGGTCAACATGCCCGAACCGATGCTGACCGACGCCATGGAGAAAAAGGCGTTGGCCGCCGCCTCGACGGTATAGGGCAACTGCATGCCGCCCACCTCATAGTCTTGCGCGGCACTCAACATGCCTGACTCGGCATAGGCTTTGTAGGCATCGTGGGTGGCCTGCGGCAAGATGACTTTTTCGCCATCAAACTGAGGCTCTTGCGTGTCTACCAAACGGTTAAATGGGGCAAACTTTTCTCGTGCGATGCGCTCGCAGGTGTCGAGCACGGCATCGATCGTCTCGCGGGAATGATCGGCAAAGCGCTCACGGCTTTGCAAGGTTTCGACTTTCAGCCAGTCGTGCAGCAAAAAATCGACAGTAGAACGCAAGCTCATCGAATCAGCCTTTCAGGTCATTGCCCTGCCCGCATGCGAGACACGATCGCAAAAAAGGGCAAAGGACATGATGCCCTTTGCCCTCGTGCGGGTCAGCCCCCCACGCGACAGTGCCTTACAGCACTTCGAAAATGCCGCAGGCGCCCATGCCGCCGCCAATGCACATGGTCACCGCCACGCGTTTGGCTCCGCGGCGCTTGCCTTCAATCAGGGCATGCCCTGTCAGGCGTTGGCCGCTCACACCATAGGGGTGACCGACAGCAATGGCGCCGCCGTTGACGTTCAGGCGGTCTGCTGGAATGCCCAATTTGTCGCGGCAATACAGCACCTGAACCGCAAAGGCTTCGTTCAGCTCCCACAAGTCGATGTCGTTGACGGTCAAACCCAAACGGGCCAAGGCTTTGGGCACGGCATACACCGGACCAATGCCCATCTCGTCGGGTTCACAGCCGGCCACAGCAAATCCGAGGAAACGCCCCAAGGGCTTGAGACCACGTTGCTCGGCCAATTTTTCGTCCATCAACACACAGGCACCGGCGCCATCAGAAAACTGGCTGGCGTTACCGGCAGAAACCAAGCCGCCCGGCAAGGCAGAGCGCAGTCCGGCAATGGCCTCCACCGTGGTGCCTTCGCGCAGACCTTCGTCACGGCTCACCGTCACTTGCTTGGTGGTGAGGCCCATGACTTTGTCGGCCACGCCTTGGGTCACGGTGATGGGGGCGATTTCGGCATCAAATTTGCCCTCGGCCGCAGCGGCACAGGCTTTTTGCTGGCTGCCAGCACCGTATTCGTCCATGCGGTCACGGCCGATCTTGTAGCGCTTGGCCACTTGCTCGGCGGTTTGCAACATGTTCCAGTAGATTTCTGGTTTTTGCTTGGCCAAAGCCAAGTCACGCATCATGTGCATGTTCATTTCTTGTTGCACGCAAGAAATGCTCTCCACACCGCCAGCCACATAGACCTGACCTTCACCCGCAATGATGCGTTGTGCGGCCAAGGCAATGGTCTGCAAACCCGAAGAGCAAAAACGGTTCACGGTCATGCCCGAGACCGAGATGGGCAGACCTGCTTTTAATGCGATTTGACGTGCGATGTTGGCGCCTGTGGCCCCTTCGGGTGTGGCGCAGCCCATGATCACGTCTTCAACTTCAGCGGCATCAATGCCGGCACGCGCCACCGCGTGTTGCACCGCGTGGCCACCCAGTGTGGCGCCATGGGTCATGTTGAAGGCCCCTTTCCAGCTTTTAGCCAGAGGGGTGCGGGCGGTAGATACGATGACTACATTCGTCATGATGAAAACCTTTCATGTGAGGTGATGGACGCGGGGTCACTCGCCTCGAAAATTAAAATTCAGTTGAATGTTTTGCCTTCGGCCACCAGACGCTGAATCAGCGGTGCGGGTTGCCAGAATTGAGCATCGTCGTGTGGGTTTTTGGCGAAACGTTTCATCGCTTCGGCCACATTGAACAAGCCGAGGGTGTCGGCATAAATCATGGGGCCACCACGCCAGAGCGGGAAGCCGTAGCCTGTCAGGTACACCATGTCGATGTCGCTGGCTTTGCTGGCGATGCCCTCTTCCAAGATGTGTGCCGCTTCGTTGACCAACGAGAACACCAGACGCTGAACGATTTCTTCATCTGAGATCTTGCGCGGTGTGATGCCCAAAGAGGCCCGGTGTTTTTCGATCATCTCGACCACCAAGGCGCTCGGAATGGCGTCGCGTTTACCGGCTTGGTAGTCGTACCAACCCGCGCCAGTCTTTTGACCAAAGCGACCCATTTCGCAAAGCAAGTCGGCGGTCTTGCTGTATTTGAGGTTGGGCTTTTCGGTGTAACGGCGTTTGCGGATGGCCCAGCCGATGTCGTTGCCCGCCAAGTCACCCATCCGGAAGGGACCCATGGCAAAGCCAAATTTTTCGACCGCTTTGTCCACTTGGGCCGGTGTGCAGCCCTCTTCGATCAGGAAGCCCGCTTGACGGCTGTATTGCTCGATCATGCGGTTGCCAATGAAGCCGTCGCACACGCCAGACACCACCGAGGTCTTTTTGATTTTTTTACCAACCGCCATGACGGTGGCCAAAACATCTTTGCCGGTTTGCGCGCCGCGCACCACTTCGAGCAACTTCATGACGTTGGCAGGGCTGAAGAAGTGCATGCCGACCACGTCTTGGGGGCGCTTGGTGAAGGAGGCAATTTTGTTCACATCCAGCGTGGAGGTGTTGGAAGCCAAAATGGCGCCGGGCTTCATGACCGCATCGAGTTGCTTGAAGACGGCTTCTTTCACGCCCATTTCTTCAAACACCGCTTCGATCACCAAATCGGCTTGGCCAATTTCGTCGTAGCTCAGGGTGGTGCTCAACAAGGCCATGCGCTCTTCGTATTTTTCGGGCTTGAGTTTGCCTTTTTTGACTTGCGCTTCGTAGTTTTTGCGAATGGTGGCGACACCGCGGTCCAAAGCGTCTTGCTTCATCTCGAGCATCTTGACCGGAATGCCAGCGTTTAAGAAGTTCATGGCAATGCCACCGCCCATGGTGCCGGCACCAATGACGGCAATCGCCTTGATGTCTCGCTTGGGAGTGTCTTCGGGCACATCAGGAATCTTGCTGGCTGCACGGTCGGCCATGAAGATGTGGCGCAGTGCACGCGACTCAGGCGTGAGCATGAGGTTCATGAAAACCTCGCGCTCGTAGACCATGCCTTCTTCGAACTTTTTGGTGGTGGCTGACTCCACGGCGTCCACGCATTTGGCTGGGGCGGGCAGGTTTTTGGCCATGCCTTTGACCATGTTGCGGGCAAACTGAAAATAGGCATCGCCTTGGGGGTGCTTGCAAGGCAAGTTGCGCACCAAGGGCAAGGGCGATCCGTCCGCGTGGGCTGCGGCCACTTTACGGGCCAACGCCAAGGCTTCTTCCGGCAAAGATTCCGCAGATTTGGCCATCGCATCAAACAACTTTTGGCCAGGCAACATGGCCAACATTTCGCTCTTGATGGCCTCGCCGCTGACGATCATGTTGAGCGCCGGCTCCACGCCCAAAACGCGTGGCAAACGCTGTGTGCCGCCTGCGCCTGGAATCAAGCCCAGCTTCACTTCGGGCAAGGCAATGCTGGTGCCAGGCGACGCAATGCGGTAGTGGCAGCCCAAGGCCAACTCGAGGCCGCCGCCCATCGCCACCGAGTGAATGGCGGCGACCACGGGCTTGGCAGAGTTTTCACAGGCGCTGATCACGCTCAGCAAATTGGGTTCTTGGATGGCCTTGGGAGAGCCGAATTCACGAATATCGGCACCGCCAGAAAAGGCTTTGCCGCCGCCCGTGATGACGATGGCTTTGACGGCCGCATCTTGATTGGCTTTTGCCAGCCCATCGGTGATGCCTACCCGGGTCGACAGACCCAAACCATTGACGGGCGGGTTCATCATGGTGATGACCGCGACATCGCCGTGGACTTTGTATTCAGCTGTCATGCTGCTGTTCCTTTGCGTGAATTAAAGGGGGTCGCCAAAAAAGAACGGTCGTTCTATTTTGGTGGATTGTAGTGCCTAGCGGATCGAAATTGGAGCGGATTTGTCTCAATCGAGACGAATTTCAAACTTCGAGCCACTCTTTGCGGATGTAAGTGTTTTCGCGCAGGGCTTCGGGCGTGCCCTCGAACACGATGCTGCCGTGTCCCATGACCAAAGCGCGGTCTGAAATTTTCATGGCAATGGTCAGCTTTTGCTCAATCAACAAGACCGAGATCCCACGGCTTTTGAGTTCTTCCAGATACTGCCCCACCAACTCCACAATCTTGGGCGCCAAGCCTTCGGTGGGTTCGTCAATGATGATCAGGTCAGGATCGCCCATCAGGGTGCGACACAGCGTGAGCATTTGCTGTTCACCACCGGACAACACGCCGGCTTCGGTGTGTTCGCGTTCTTTCAGCCGAGGAAACATGGTGTACATGTCGTCAAACGACCAGCGACCATTTTGGCCACTGCGTTTTTGTCCCAATTGCAGGTTTTGGTGCACCGTCAGCTTGGGAAAAATATCCCGGTTTTCAGGCACATAACCAAGACCCAGATGGGCGATTTCGTAGGCTTTTTTGCCTTGGATGGCTTTTCCATTCCAGTCGACTCGGCCTTGGCAGTCAACCAAACCCATGATCGCCTTGGCGGTGGTGGATCGGCCCGAGCCGTTGCGCCCCAGCAAGGCCACAATCTCGCCCTTGGCGACTTCAAAACTCACGCCATGCAATACATGGCTTTTGCCGTAATAGGCGTGAAGGTTGTCAACTTGCAGCATCAATGGCCTCCCACTTGGCTGTCGGCAACGGGTGAGCCCAAATAGGCCTCTTGCACTTTGGCGTTGGCACGTACGGCTTCTGGGGTGTCAAAGGCAATGACTTCGCCGTACACCACCACCGCAATTTTGTCGGCCAGACCGAACACCACGCCCATGTCGTGCTCCACAGTCAGCAAGGTTTTTCCCACCGTCACTTCTTTGATGAGGTGGATGAATCGCGAGGTTTCGCTTTTGCTCATGCCGGCCGTGGGTTCGTCCAACAAAATGACATCCGACCCGCCTGCAATCGTCACCCCAATCTCCAGGGCGCGTTGTTCGGCGTAGGTCAAATTGACGGCCAGCACGTCGCGCTTTTTGTCCAAACGGATCATCTCGAGCAGCTGGTCGGCACGTTCATTGGCGTCTTTCAAGCCCGACAAAAACTTGAAAAAGGTGTATTTGTAGCCCAGGCTCCACAGCACCGCACAGCGCAGATTTTCGAAAACACTCAACTTGGGGAAGATGTTGGTGATCTGAAAACTCCGCGACAACCCCATGCGGTTGATCTCGTAGGGCGTCTTGTGCTGGATGGCTTTGCCGTTCAGCAAAATGTCGCCACTGGTGGGGCCAAAACGGCCACTGATCAGGTTGAACAGCGTGGATTTACCGGCACCGTTGGGGCCAATCACAGCGATGCGCTCGCCAGGCTCAACCGCCAAGTTCACGCCACGGATGATTTCGGTTTTGCCGAAATTCTTCCGCACATCTTTCAGTTCCAATGCGTAGGTCGTACTCATACTGCAGTCTCCCGGCGCTTGATTTCTTTTTCAATCTCGGTCTGGATCTCGCCCCAATCCAGAATAAATTGGCGCCTGGCCAGCTCAAACAAGCCCAAGCCGGTCAGCATGACAAATCCGGCACCAAACCAGCTGTCCAACCCCTTGGCATTCAGGGTGGCGCCCATGAATTTGACGGTGTCACCCAAAGCCGAATTGAGTTGCAGGTGGTAGACCATCTCGATCATGGCGCCCGCGCCGGTCAGCATGACGATGGCGGTCAGGCCCAAGCCCAAATAGCTGGTCCAAATTTGGCGCAGCTTGCCAAACTTGGCAACCCTCAGGTTCATCATGATCAGGCTGGCAATGCCGCCTGGGGCGTACATCACCATGAACAAAAAGACAAGGCCCAAATAAAGCAACCAAGCCTTGGTCAACTCGCTCAGCAAGACAAACGCAATGACCATCAAGATGGCGCCGATGATGGGGCCGAAGAAGAAGGTGGCGCCGCCCAAAAAGGTGAAGAGCAAGTAAGCGCCCGAGCGCCCTGCCCCCACCACTTCGGCGGTGACGATTTCAAAGTTGAGCGCGCCCAAGCCGCCGGCAATGCCCGCAAAAAAACCAGCAATGATGAAGGCGATGTAGCGCACGCGCTGCGTGTTGTAGCCAATGAATTCGACGCGCTCAGGGTTATCGCGCACCGCGTTCAAGATGCGACCCAACGGCGTTTGGGTGAAAGCGAACATCAGGGCCACGCACACAAAGGTGTAGGCCGCAATCAGGTAATAAACCTGAATTTGGGGTCCATAGGTGATGCCAAAAAAGGGCTCGCCTGCGACACGGTTGCCCGACACACCCGCTTCTCCGCCAAAGAACTCCGAGAACATGAGGGACATGGCAAAGACCAACTCGGCCACACCCAAAGTGATCATGGCAAACGGCGTGCCTGATTTGCGGGTGGTGACCCATCCCAGCAAGATGGCAAAGCCCATGCCGGCAACACCGCCCACGATGGGCAGCAGGCTGACCGGGATGTGCAACTTGCCCGCGGTCACCGCGTTCAATGCATGAATGGCCATGTACGAGCCCAAGCCGGTGTACACCGCATGGCCAAAACTGAGCATGCCGCCCTGCCCGAGCAACATGTTGTAAGACAGGCAGGCAATAACGGCAATGCCCATCTGGGCCAACATGGTGGTGGACAGGTTGCTGGTGAAGACCAGCGGGGCCGTCATCAACACCAGGGCAAACAAGCCCCAAATGATCCATCGGCCAACGTTGTAGGGTTTGAATTTGTAGACTGCTGCCATGACTTAACCCTCGCGTGTGCCCAAGAGACCCTTGGGCCGGAAGATGAGGATCAACACCAAGAACAAATACGGCAGGATGGGCGCGACTTGCGACAAGGTGAGTTTGGCAAACGAGTTTTCTTGCGTTGCAGCCGACAGGGCCCAACCCATGTCTTTGGCAAAGGTGAGGAAGGAGTAATCAATCGCCACCGCAAAGGTTTGGATCACGCCAATCAGCAAGGAGGCCAAGAAGGCGCCTGACAACGAACCCATGCCCCCCACCACCACGACCACAAAAATGACCGATCCCACGGTGGCGGCCATGGCCGGTTCGGTCACGAAGGTGCTGCCTCCAATGACACCAGCCAAGCCAGCCAGACCCGTGCCCGCACCAAACACCAGCATGAAGACGCGCGGCACGTTGTGGCCCAAGGCTTCAGCCATTTCGGGGTGGGTCAAGGCGGCTTGAATGACCAAACCGATGCGGGTGCGGGTGAGCAACAGCCACAAAGAAATCAGCATCAACAAGGCCACCAGCATCATGAAGCCCCGCGTGGCTGGGAACGGTGAGCACACCACGCGAACGGCTGCATCGGTGGCCGCGCACAATTCGGCCGGCGCCGATCCCCAAACGAGACTCAAGCCATTCACCGAGTGGTTGATGAGGGTGAAAGCGGAGCTGCGAAGAATTTCGGGCGGCGGGAACTCGACGGCGGTTCGGCCCCAAATCAATTGCACCAATTCCAGTGCGACATAAGACAAGCCAAAAGTCACCAGCAACTCGGGCACATGGCCAAAGGGGTGCACTTTGCGCAGGGTGATGCGTTCAAAAAGCGCGCCACAGGCGCCCACCATGAGCGGGGCCAGCACCAGTGCGGGCCAAAAACCGATCCAGCCAGACAAGGTGTGGCCGAAATAAGCGCCGATCATGTAAAAGCTGGCGTGCGCAAAATTCAACACGCCCATCATGCTGAAAATCAGGGTCAGCCCTGAGCTGAGCATGAAAAGCAACAGCCCGTAACTGAGACCGTTGAGCATGGAGATGATGAAAAACTCCATAAATACTGACACTTTCCAGGCTCTGCAGGAGCCTAACTTCGTTACCGAAAGTGGGTTGGCAAATTCAACCCGAGACTAAGAGCGACTCACAGACAAAACAATGGCCCGATCACTGGCGTGACTATCGGGCCACTGTACCCATGCAAAAAGACCAGAGCGGCCACCCTGCAAATCAGCTTTGCAGGGCTGGCGATCTTGCCTTAGCCTGGGCGCTTCATCTGGCAGCTGGTCGGTGTGCTCGACACATAGGAAGGGAATTCCTTCACGGGTGCCAAAGTCATGCCGGTGTTTTCAGGGCTGTAGGGGAACTTCTTGTCGGCTTTTTGCCAAACCGTCATGTACAGCGGCTGTTGCAACTGGTGGTCAGTTTTGCGAATCTGCACTTCACCGTGGTAGCTTTTGAAGGTCAGGCCTTCCAGGGCTGCAGCCACTTTCACAGGGTCGGTCGATTTGGCTTTGGCCATGGCCTCACCCAAAGCGGTGTAGATCGAAATCACCGAACCGGTGTAGAAGTCGTCATTGAACTTGGTCTTGAACTCGGCCATCCATTTGGCCATGTCACCACCCATGTTGTAGTGGTTATAGGAAATTTGGAAGACGCGGCCAGCAGCGCTTTGGCCCAAGGCGGTTGGGGTGCCGGTGACGCCGGTGTAATAGGTGTAGAACTTGCCGTTGTAACCACCTTCGTTGGCCGCTTTAACGAGCAAGGCCAAGTCAGAGCCCCAGTTGCCGGTGATCACTGTGTCGGCGCCAGAGGCTTTGATTTTGGCGATGTAAGGCGAGAAGTCACGAACTTGTGCCAAGGGGTGGAGGTCTTCACCCACGATTTGGATATCGGGACGCTTGCGTGCCAAGTTTTCCTTGGCGTACTTGGCGACTTGGTGGCCGTGCGAGTAGTTCTGGTTGAACAGGTAGACCTTTTTGATGTCCTTGTCGTCCTTCATGAAGGTCGTCATGGCCTCGATCTTCATGGAGGTGTCGGCATCAAAACGGAAGTGCCAGTAGCTGCACTTGCTGTTGGTGAAATCGGGGTCAACCGCTGAGTGGTTCAGGAAAATGATTTCCTTGCCGGGGTTGCGTTCGTTGTGCTTGTTGACCGCTTCGATCAAAGCACCAGCCACCGAAGAACCGTTGCCTTGGGTGATGTAACGCACGCCTTGGTCCATGGCGGCCTTGAGGGCGTTCAAGCTCTCAGCAGGGCTGAGTTTGTTGTCGATGCCAATGACCTCGAATTTGACGCCTGCAGGATTGGTTTTGCTAAATTTTTCGGCAAAAAACTGAAAGCTCTTCAGTTGGTTGCTGCCCACTGGGGCCATCAAACCCGACAAAGGATCGATCCACGCGATTTTGACGGTCTCGCCTTTTTGGGCCATAGCCCCCATGGAACAAACCGCAAAGGCGGCAGCTGCAATCAAACGGGTGGTGGTTTTCATTCAAGGTCTCCTGCGTTGTGAATCAGAACTTCGTCAGCGTAACCGCTGAAATGTGAAATGCGCTCGGGGTTTGCACCTAAGACATATCACCCGCGCGACTCTTTTTTGCACGGGCGTGGTGAACATCAAATGCCGGGCAAAACATAGTCGGCCAACATCTCGCGCAGACGCGTTTTCAGCATCTTGCCGGTGGCCCCAAGTGGAATGGCATCCACGAACACGACGTCGTCTGGAATCTGCCATTTGGCGGTTTTACCGTCATAAAACTGAATCAGTTCATCGCGCGTCAATGGGCTGTCTGGGCGCTTGACGACACACACAATGGGCCGCTCGTCCCATTTGGGGTGGCGCATGCCAATGCAGGCGGCCATGGCCACTGACGGATGAGCCATCGCGATGTTCTCAATGTCAATAGAGCTGATCCATTCGCCGCCAGACTTGATGACATCTTTGCTGCGGTCGGTGATTTGCATGAAACCATCGGCATCAATCGTGGCCACATCACCGGTCGGAAACCAGCCCTCTACCAAGGGGCTACCGCCTTCTTGCTTGAAATACGAAGCAATCACCCATGGGCCTTTGACCAACAAATCGCCAGATGCCTTGCCATCGTGGGGCAGCGTTTTTCCAGCGTCATCCACAATTTTCATGTCGATGCCGTAAATGCAACGCCCTTGTTTCATGCGCAATTTCATTTGCGCTTCAGCTGGCAATGCGAGGTGCTTGTTTTTCAGTGTGCAGACGGTGCCCAGCGGGCTGAGCTCGGTCATGCCCCACGCATGCAAAACATCGACGTTGTAGTCTTGTCTGAAGGCATCGATCATGGCGGGCGGGCAAGCCGAGCCGCCAATCACTGTTCGATTCAGATGGCTAAACCGCAGGCCCGCAGGCTTCATGTGCCCCAACAACATTTGCCACACCGTGGGCACGCCTGCGGCAAACGTCACGCGCTCCGCCTCAATCAGTTCGTACACCGATTTGCCATCCAAAGCCGGTCCGGGAAACACCAGTTTGGCGCCCGCGATGGCCGCGCTGTAGGGAATGCCCCAGGCATTGACGTGGAACATGGGCACCACGGGCAAGATGGCATCACGGGCCGAAATGCACATCGAGTCGGGCAAGGCCGCAGCGTAGGCGTGCAAAACGGTGGACCGGTGGCTGTACAAAGCCCCTTTGGGGTTGCCCGTGGTGCCGCTGGTGTAGCAGAGACTGCAGGCGGTGTTTTCATCCAGCTGCGGCCAATCGTAGGTGGTGGCTTGTCCACCAATCCACGCTTCATAACTCACCAAATTAGGAATGCCGGTATCCGCTGGCACTTTGTCGGCATCGCACAGGGCCACAAATTGGGTCACGGTGGGGCACTTGGCATGAATCGCCTGAACCAAGGGCAGAAAAGTCATGTCAAAACACAACACATGGTCTTCGGCGTGGTTCACGATCCAGGCCAATTGCTCGGGGTGCAGGCGGGGGTTCAAGGTGTGCAAAACGCGCCCCGACCCGCTCACGCCAAAGTAAAGCTCCAGGTGTCGGTAACCGTTCCATGCCAAGGTGGCGATGCGTGCGCCTGCCGGTGTTTTTGTGGCGTCCAGTGCATTGGCTGCTTGTCGTGCGCGGCGAGCCACGTCGGACCATGTGGCGCGGTGAATGTCGCCTTCAACACGACGTGAAACGACCTCACTGTCCCCGTGGTGCTTGTCTGCAAACTCAATCAACGAAGAAATGAGCAATGATTGCTGTTGCATCAGTCCCAGCATGAAGGTCTCCTTTTTTGTTGTCTCGATAAACCAGCCAAATCATTGTGCACGCGACCGAATCAATAAATCCCCAAAAACCCGCCTTTGCGAGGGTCCTTGTCAACAGCGTGACAATGCACAGCTATGGATTTGTCCCCGCAGCCCACATTTACCGCTTCTGAAGGGCAGATATTGCTCACTTGGACCCACCGTTTAACGCAACTGGGCCCCCGCTTTTTCACGCGATTGCAGCCGTCACCCGTGGCGGTGCCTCGTTGGGCCGCTTGCAACCACGCTTTGTTGCAGTCCCTGGGTTGGCCCGAAGCCCTTTTTGACGACGCTCAGTTGCCCGCATTTGCTGGCAATGCCGTGCTGCAAGGCTCAGACCCCCTGGCCACCGTGTACAGCGGGCACCAGTTTGGCCAATGGGCCGGGCAATTGGGCGATGGGCGCGCCATTTGGTTGGGCGAAGCGGCATCGCGCATGGGCCCGCAAGAAATTCAACTCAAAGGCGCAGGCCGAACGCCCTACTCCCGTGGCGGCGATGGCCGGGCCGTTTTGCGCTCGAGCATTCGAGAATATCTGTGCAGCGAAGCCATGCACGGATTGGGTATTCCCACTACGCGCGCGCTGTGCCTGGTGGCCTCACCCGAACCGGTGCGGCGCGAAGAAATTGAGAGCGCAGCCGTGGTGACCCGCGTTGCCCCCAGTTTTTTGCGCTTCGGACACTTTGAGCATTTTTCAAGCGCATCGCAGCTCGACGAATTGCGTCAGCTGGCCGACCATGCCATTGCCCATCACCTGCCCGAGTGTCTGAAGCGTCAAACCCAGTGGCAAGGCAATGTTTACGCCGCCTTGCTCGACGAAGTGCAAGACCGCACCGCCCATTTGTTGGCCCAGTGGCAAGCCGTGGGTTTTTGCCATGGGGTCATGAACACCGACAACATGAGCCTGCTGGGCTTGACGATTGACTACGGTCCCTTCCAATTTTTAGATGGGTTCAACCCCGCCCATATTTGCAACCACTCAGACCATCAAGGTCGCTATGCCTATGGCCGACAGCCCAATGTGGCGTACTGGAATTTGTATTGTCTGGCGCAAGCCCTGGCGCCGTTGATCGATGACGAGGCCATGACGCTGCAAGTGTTGGAAGGTTACAAAACCCTGTTTCCCCGCTATTTGGGGGATGCCATGCGGGCCAAACTGGGCTTGTCCGGGGCACTCGCGCCCGAGTCAGAGCGTGAAACCGATTGGACCTTGGTAGAAGACTTGCTGCAATTGATGGCGGCTGAACAGGTTGATTTCACGCTGTTTTGGCGTCTACTCAGCCAAGCGGTGGTGCACCAAGCCACCTTGCCCACCCCGACCCCTGAGGGCTGGCAGGCGGTGACCGATTTGTTGCTCGACCGCCCGCGTCTGCTTGACTGGTTGCAGCGCTACACGGTGCGTGCCGGGCATGCCCATTTTGGCGAGATGGGCCAACACATGTTGCGCACCAACCCCAAGTTTGTGCTGCGCAACTATTTGGCTGAAACGGCCATTCGACAAGCCAAACTGGGCGATTTTTCTGAAATCGAGGCCCTTCACAACTTGCTAAAGTCGCCCTACGACGAGCACCCCGGCTTTGAAGCCTATGCCGGTGTGCCCCCCGACTGGGCGGCCCAACTTGAGATCAGTTGTTCATCATGACCAAAATTCAAAAATCCGATCAAGAATGGCGCGACTTGCTGGCCGCCAAAGGGGCCGAACCCGTGGCCTTTGCGGTCACACGCCAAGCCGCCACCGAGCGCCCATTCACGGGCAAATACGAAAGCCACTGGGCGCAAGGCAGTTACCGTTGTGTGTGTTGCGATGCCGAGTTGTTTCAATCGAGCACCAAGTTTGATGCCGGATGCGGTTGGCCCAGTTTTTCAGAGGCCTCTGTGGATGGTGCCATTGAAGAGCGGGTGGACACCTCCTACGGCATGCGGCGCGTTGAAACCGTTTGCGCGCAGTGCGGTGCGCACTTGGGCCATGTTTTTGAGGACGGGCCAGCCCCGACCGGCTTGCGTTACTGCATGAACTCGGCTTCGTTAGACTTCAAGCCGTCTTGAACGCCTGCGGCGGCCAAATCGGCATGCCCATATCGGCATGCCCATATCACCTGTTACCCGTCTTATTCATGAAATTCATTCTCGACTTTTTCCCCATCTTGCTGTTCTTTGGCGCCTACAAAATGGCCGACATTTACACCGCCACCGCGGTGTTGATGGGCGCCACCGTGGTGCAAACGGCCATTCTTTACAAGATGGAAGGCAAGCTGCAAACCATGCAAAAAATCACGTTGGTGTTGATTTTGGGCTTTGGTGCCTTGACGCTGGCCTTGCATGACGAGCGCTTCATCAAATGGAAGCCCACCTTGCTCTATACGGGTTTGGCCATCGCTTTGATGGTTGCGCATGGGCTATTAAAAAAGAACTTTTTGCACATGCTCTTGGGCACGCAATTGCAATTGCCCGACAGCGTGTGGACCCGACTGAATGTGTCATGGATGCTGTATTGCCTTTTCATGGCCGCCATCAATGCCTATGTGGCGCACTACTTCAGCACCGAAGACTGGGTCAATTTCAAGCTCTGGGGCTATGTTTTCCCGGTGGTGTTTATCTTGGGGCAGGGTCTATATATTTCACGTTATTTGCCCAAAGAAAGCGCTGACAAAGAATGAGCACCCTGCCCTTGTCTGTGCGTGATCAGATTCATGCCCGCCTGACCCAACGGCTGCAACCCACCCAGCTAGAAGTCATTGACGAAAGTGCCGACCATGCCGGTCATGCCGGTGCCAGCGCCTCCGGGCAAGGCAGTCACATGCGGGTGCGCATTGCATCGCCTTTGCTCACCCCACTCAGCCGCGTGCAGCGCCATCGCCTTGTGTATGATTCGCTGCAAGATTTCATTGACCAAGGCTTGCATGCTTTGGCCATCGAAGTGATCTGAAACCCGGGCCGTCACCTGTCCCCTTGGTGGCCGCCCCTTTTTTTGAATCTACCCTCTTCTTTTTGTCTCTCTAGGAAATCCAACATGAAAAAACAAATGCTGAGCGCCGCCTTGGTGGCCTTGCTCGCCGCCCCCGCACTGGCGCAAAACTTGGCTGTGGTGAATGGCAAGCCTGTCCCTTCGTCGCGTGTCAACGCACTCAAGCAGCAAGTTGAAGCCTCTGGCCGCCCCGTCACCCCAGAAGTCATGGCCCAGATCAAAGAAGAGCTGATTGCCCGCGAAGTCTTTATGCAAGAGGCTAGAAAACGCGGTTTGGACGCTTCCGATGAATTCAAAACCCAGATCGAATTGGCGCGTCAGACCATTTTGATTCGCCAGTTGTTCGCCGATTTTCAGAAGAAAAATCCGGTGACCGATGCTGACATCAAAGCCGAATACGACAAGTTCGCTGCGGCCAATGGCGGCAAAGAATACCGTGCCCGTCACATCTTGGTTGAAAAAGAAGACGAAGCCAAAGCGCTGATTGCCGACATCAAAAAAGGCGCCAAGTTTGAAGACTTGGCCAAAAAGGCCTCCAAAGACCCAGGCTCCGGCGCCAATGGTGGCGACTTGGATTGGGCCGCTGCCGGCAGCTATGTGCCTGAGTTTTCTGACGCCATGGTCAAGTTGAGCAAAGGCCAGATGACCGATGCGCCCGTGAAAAGCCAGTTTGGCTTCCACATCATCCGTGTGGACGATGTGCGCGAAGCCCAATTGCCCAAGTTGGAAGAAGTCAAACCCCAGATTGCCCAGCAGTTGCAACAGCAAAAACTCGGCGCCTTCCAAGAAGGCCTGCGCGCCAAAGCCAAGATCCAGTGATCTGGCTTTGACCTCATTCAAAAACGCGACTTCGGTCGCGTTTTTTTTGGGCGGTGGGGCCAAAACCCTCAAGCTGGGATAATCCTGCCCCATGCAGCCTCACCAACTCGAACTCTTAGCACCCGCCCGCACTCTGGAGATTGGCCTTGAAGCCATCAACCACGGGGCCGATGCGGTCTACATTGGCGGCCCGTCTTTTGGTGCGCGTTCGACGGCGGACAACTCGGTGCAGGACATTGCCCAACTGGTGAAATACGCCCACCGTTTTCACAGCCGCATTTTTGTCACGATGAACACCATCTTGCGGGACGACGAGCTGGAAGGGGCACGCAAGCTGGCTTGGCAGTTGTATGACGCGGGGGTGGATGCGCTCATCATTCAGGACATGGGTTTGCTCGAAATCGACATGCCGCCCATTCAGTTGCAT
>JACCDS010014785.1_pt1 | contig 15369 bp, 10 predicted proteins | sample 7446441 | NCBI WGS metagenome assembly JACCDS01 (sample SAMN15323445, study PRJNA562643) | freshwater metagenome | isolation source: river surface water | place: USA:Blue River Watershed | collected 2017-08-17 | reverse complement strand
CCTATCTTTGCACCCCAATTTAAAAATTGTTTTACACTTAATTTCAGCACGTTAGCCCAGCGTGTTGATGTATCTAGGGCAAGCACATATGTCAAAAGTTAAAAAAGATTTCGACTGGGATTTAGTTGAAGGAAAAGGATTCGGTGGTAATTACACAGAGGATCAAAAAGCACAAATGGAGGCAGCTATTGAAGCTACTCTAAACTCGGTAACTGAGAAGGAAGTTGTGAAGGGGGTTGTTGTAAGCAAAACAGACCGTGAAGTAATTGTAAACATTGGATTTAAATCTGATGGTTTAGTATCTGCATCTGAATTCCGCGATATGCCGGATTTGAAAGCTGGAGATGAAGTAGAAGTTTACATTGAGAATCAAGAAGATTCAAATGGCCAATTGATCTTATCTCGCAAATTAGCGAAGGTAATGGGCGCTTGGACGAACATTGAGAAAGCTTTGGAAGAAGATACAATCATCAATGGTTTCGTAAAACGTCGTACAAAAGGTGGTTTGATCGTAGATATTTTTGGAATCGAGGCGTTCTTGCCAGGATCTCAAATTGATGTGAAGCCAATCCGTGATTTCGATATTTTCGTTGGTAAAAATATGGAAGTTAAGGTGGTGAAAATCAACCATACAAATGATAACGTAGTTGTATCTCACAAAGTATTAATTGAGAAAGATCTTGAGGCGCAACGTCAATTGATCTTGAACAACTTAGATAAGGGTCAAGTATTAGAAGGTGTGATCAAAAACATGACTAATTTCGGTGTGTTCATCGACTTAGGTGGTGTGGATGGTTTATTGCACATTACAGATATCTCGTGGGGACGTATCAACCACCCACAAGAGGTGTTGAAATTAGATCAAAAAATCCAAGTAGTTGTATTAGACTTTGATGAGAACAAGAAGCGTATCTCATTAGGTATGAAGCAATTGCAAGCACATCCTTGGGAAGCTTTAGCTGCTGAGGTTGAGGTTGGATCTAAAGTAAAAGGTAAAATCGTTAACGTTGCGGATTACGGTGCTTTCTTAGAAGTATTGCCAGGCGTTGAAGGTTTGATCCACGTTTCTGAGATGTCATGGTCTCAGCATTTGCGTAACCCACAAGATTTCTTGAAAGTAGGCGATGAAATGGAAGCAGTTGTGTTGACATTAGATCGTTCTGAGCGCAAGATGTCTTTAGGTATCAAGCAATTGACTGAAGATCCTTGGAACAAAACAGATTTGTTGTCTAAATATGCAGTAGGAACGAAGCACAAAGGAACGGTTCGTAACTTGACTAACTTTGGTTTATTCCTTGAGTTAGAAGAGGGAATCGATGGTTTGGTACACGTTTCTGACTTGTCTTGGACAAAGAAAATCAAGCATCCATCTGAGTTTGTTAAAGTAGGAGATGCATTAAATGTAATTGTGATTGAGTTAGACGCGGATAACCGTCGTTTGGCATTAGGTCATAAGCAATTGGAAGAGAATCCTTGGGATACATTTGAAAGTGTATTTACAGTAGGATCTGTTCACAAGGCAACTGTAATTTCGAAGAGTGATAAAATGGCAACGTTAGAATTACCTTACGGTATCGAAGGTTTGTCTCCATTGAAACAATTAACGAAAGCAGATGAGTCGGTTGCAGAAGTAGGTGAAGCATTGGATTTTGTTGTTACTGAATTCCACAAGGAAGAACGTAAGATCATCCTTTCGCATACACGTACATTCTCTGGCGCTCCAGTTGAAGAAGTAAAAGTTGAGAAGAAAAAAGCAACTAAAACAACAGAGAAGACAGCTACAGTAACTGCTGAGAAGTCGACAATGGGTGATATCGGAGCTTTATCAGCTTTGAAAGAGCAAATGGAAGGTGCTGAGCGTGAGCAAGCGATCAAAAAATTAGAGAAGAAATCTAAGAAAGCAGAATAATATTTGTTTTAAGTTTTGATCAAAAGGGGATTCGGAAACGAATCCCCTTTTTTTATGCCTATCCTGAATGAAGCCCATAGATTTGTAAAATATCAAGAAAATGATTGCTTATTTCGAGGTATTTTAACAACTTAGCATCTTGACAATTCGAGGGTCATTGGCCTTAGAAATGTTGTCCAAACTAAATCATTAAACTATGGGAAATAATTCACGAAGAAACTTTCTAAAGAAAGCAGGATTAGCTGCAGGAAGCTTTTACATCGTACCGCGTCACGTACTCGGAAAAGGATATAAAGCTCCTTCTGACAAATTAAACATTATGGGTATCGGTGCTGGTGGTAAAGGCCAAAGCGATATCATGAATTCTTTTAACAAAGGTGCTGAAAACATCGTTGCCCTCGTAGACGTTGACGATCGTCGCGCAGCTCAATCACGCAAGGATTTCCCAAAGGCAAATTATTATAAGGATTTCCGTAAGGCACTTGAGGCTGAAGGAGATAACGTGGATGCAGTTATCGTTTCCACTCCTGACCACACGCATACAACCATTGCGATGGAAGCGATGCGTCGTAAAAAGCACGTATATGTACAAAAGCCGTTAACGCACGATATCTATGAAGCGCGTATGATGACGGAAAAGGCACGTGAAATGAAAGTGGTTACGCAAATGGGTAACCAAGGCTCTTCAGGTGATGGCGTTCGTCAAATGATAGAATGGTTTGATGGTGGTGTGATTGGGAAAGTATCCGAAGTATTGGTTTGGACAAACCGTCCAGTTTGGCCACAAGGTATTTCTTATCCAGCTGCAGGACACCCCGTGCCAGCAGAATTAGATTGGGATCTTTGGTTAGGACCATCTAAATATCGTGAGTTTAACCCAGCGTTCGTTCCATTCAAATGGAGAGGTTGGTGGGATTATGGTACAGGAGCTTTAGGCGACATGGGTTGCCACTTATTAGATCCTCCATTCAAAGTTTTAGGCATTCGTGATGCTTTGAACGTAGAATGTTCCGTGGGTTCTGTATTCTTAACTGATTGGGTTCCAGAGTGGATTCCAGAAGGATGTCCTCCATCATCGATGGTCACATTAAACTACGGACCATCAGCTAAAAATAAATCAAATGTTAAGTTGACATGGTTTGATGGCGGTCTTCGTGCTCCACATCCAGCAGGTATCCCGGCGACAGAGATCATCGGAGATCCAGATGGAACAAATGGTGTTATCTTAATCGGTAGCAAAGGAATCATGACTTGCGGTACCTATGGTATGTATCCAAAAGTGTTCAAAAATGGCAAGCGTGTTGATGAAGCAGATCTTCCAAAAGCAAGCTTACCACGCGTTATAGGTGGTGCCAACGGACATAATACGCAATGGGTAGAAGCTTGTAAAGCAGGCTTTGGTAACATGGAAGTAAGTTCGCCATTCGACTATGCAGGTCCATTTACGGAGTCTGTATTGATGGGTAACTTAGCTATTCGTTCCTATATGTTGCGTGAAGGCGAAGGCCGAAATGCGAAGTATATTGGACGCCAACAACTCGAGTGGGATGCGGCGAATATGCGTATTACCAACTTCGACCTTGCGAATCAATTCGTGAAGCGTGATTACCGCGCGGGTTGGACCATGTAATAAGTTTTCACATGTTATATTGAAAAGACGGGGGCCCTCTCCCGTCTTTTTTTTATTTTTGTCAAAATATTGAAACATGCAATTGAACCCCACCGAAGTATTTAACCAAGTCGAATCGTTTATTTTAGCACAAGGCTATACGATTGTTGATCGAGATTACGAACGTCCTTGGGGAGGTTTTTTTGTCTTGCAAGAAGATCAGGCACCTAAATTTGCCGCTCAATTTTTTCCACATCTATCCTTAGATGCCATTCAAATTACCCAGAAGTTAAGCCCTAAGTTTTTAGTCGTGGCTCCCCATAACCGTCTTTCTTGGCAATACCACTTTAGACGTGCCGAATTGTGGAAGGTTGTCCAAGGTCCAGTGGCCGTGGCTATATCAGATACGGATGAACAACAATCTCCCGGAACCTATCAGGTAGACGAATGCATCACATTGCCTGTCGGCCAGCGCCATCGCTTAATTGGATTGGATCAATGGGGCGTTGTTGCTGAGATCTGGCAACATACCGACGTGGAACATCCTTCGGACGAATCCGATATCGTCCGCTTGCAAGATGATTTTGGCCGTTAATCAAATTTAACAGACCGATCATCTAAAAATAATACAAGAAAACTTTGTAGTCTATTAAAGTTTCCATAGTTTTGCGACTCGATAATTCAACGAGCTTAGCAAATGAAATCGCGTATTTTAGAAAAAGGGGCCCAATTATTCTTTCGTTACGGCGTCAAGTCGGTGACGATGGATGCCATTGCGGCCGATTTGGGGATTTCTAAAAAAACGATTTATCAACATTTTCCAGATAAAGATTCGATGGTCTTGCAAGTAGTTGAAATCTTCGTGCAGCAAGATGAAGTCAAGTGGGCAGAGCTGGATAAGCAGTTTCCAAACGTCATCGAGAAGATGTTTAAGTCATTTGAAATGATGAAGGAGATGTTATCACAAATGGATCCACGTCTTCTTTTTGAAATTGAGAAATACTTTCCAAATGCATATAAAGTGTTTCGAGATTATAATGAAAAAGGAATACATGCCTATTTAATTAACGACTTTAAAAAAGGAATTCAGTTTGGCTACTTCCGCAGGGACATCGATGTAGAGCTTTTGGCACGTCTTCGAATGGCTGAAGTCGGCCTTGCCTTTAAACCTGATTTTTATCCCAACAATAAATTATCCTTGTATGAAACCCAACTCACGTTGATGGATATTTTCATGCGTGGAATTTTGACCGAAAAAGGTTTAACTCTTTATAATTCTTATCAAAACAATTTAAAATCATGATCCGTCTAAGAAAAATCTATGTGGGTCTATTTTTGCTTGGCTCAATCGGTGCCAGTGCACAATCTTTCAGCCTTAAAGAGGCGGTTGATTATGCTATTGTGCATCATGTGCAAGTAAAAAATAGCCAAATCGACTTGCAGAATGCGAGTGCGAAAATTAATGAAATCCGGGCGATTGGATTGCCACAAGTAAATGCAGGCGTGTCATATGGAAATAGTCTGATTTTGCAGCGTGTATTTATTCCCGCAAACATTTTTAATCCAGCGGCTAAACCCGGTGAGCTAATTGCTGCCAAATTTGGTGTGACTAACTCAGGCAATACGAATGTGGGGCTTAACCAATTACTTTTCGACGGCACCTATTTGTTGGGCCTTAAAGCATCTGAGGTCTACAAAGACTTATCGGTGAAATCTTTAACTCAATCGAAGCAACAAGTGGCTGAAAATGTCATGAAAGCTTATTATGGCATTTTAGTGAATGAAAAACGCTTGTCGATTTTGCAATTGAACGTTGGTCGCTTAGATACTTTATTAAAAGAAACGAAAGCATTAAACGCGCAAGGATTTGTTGAAAAAATTGATGTGCAGCGCTTAGCCGTTCAGGCAAACAACTTGCGTACTGAATTGGAAAATGTATATCGTTTGCAAGAATTGAGCTATTCATTGTTGAAATTTCAAATGGCCTATCCGATGGATGAGCCTCTTCGTTTGAGTGAAAGTTTAGAGAAAATTGAATTAAGCCAAAGTCTATTGGTGGACCAAGATATTCCTTTCAACTACGGAAATCGCATTGAATATTCAATTTTGAAAACGCAAGAAAATTTAGCTGAATTAGATTTGAAAAGCATCAAAGCCGGTTATTTACCTCGCTTAGTTGCAGGAGCTAATTATGGTTATAATGCGGGAGCGAATAGTTTTGGTGATTTGGTGTCAAAATCTTGGTTTGATAATGCAACAATTAGTTTTTCACTTCAAATCCCAATTTTTGACGGTTTTTCTAAGAAATATAAAGCGATTCAGTCGGCTAACAACTTACAAAAAGTACGTCAAAGTTATGATTTGTTGAAATCATCCATTGACCTTCAACGTAGCCAGTCGGCTATCTCACTTAAGAATGCGCTTGAATCATTGAAAGAGCAAAAAGCAAACTTGGATTTGGCGAACGAGATATCTCGCGTTTCTCGCGTGAAATATACGCAAGGCGTTGGGTCAAATTTAGAAGTATTAAATGCGGAGACATCAATCAAAGAGTCACAAGCAAATTATTTTACCGCGCTTTACAACGCTTTAATTGCGAAAGTAGAGTTAGCTAAATCAAACGGAACCTTATATTCAGAATAATGATCATGAAAAAAATAACTATCCTCCTAAGCGCGATTGTCTTATTAGCTGCATGCAATAAGTCGGTCGATAAAAAAACGGAATTGGCTAACTTGAAATCAGAAGCCAAAGAAATCAATGCCAAAATTGCTTCTCTTGAGAAGGAATTAGGCGCAGGTTCAGAATCAAATAATAGCAAAGTTGTTACGGTGGCTGTTAGCCCAATTGCAACAACAACCTTCAAGCACTTTGTGGAAGCACAAGGAAATGTGGTCGCTGAAAATACGGTATTAGTTAGCCCGCAAACTGGCGGTGCGATCGTGTCGTTGCCAGTGGTAGCAGGCCAACAAATCTCAAAGGGGCAATTGATCGCTTCATTGGATAATACGATTTTATCGGAATCCATGGAAGAGGTGAAACACCAGTTAGATCTTGCAAAAACATTGTTTTCGAAGCAAAAGACTCTTTGGGACCAACAAATCGGAACGGAAGTTCAATACCTAAGTGCAAAGTCGAACAAGGAATCTTTGGAGAAACGTTTGGTTACCCTACGTGCTCAATTAGGATTGTCACGTGTGGTGGCTCCGATTTCCGGTACAGTTGAATTAGTCCGTCAAAAGGCAGGTGAAATGGCAGCTCCAGGTATGCCAATCGTTCAAATCGTGAATTTGGGCAACTTGAAAATTGCAGCAAAAATTGCAGATTCTTACGTCGGTTCTGTTAAAGTTGGTGATCCAATCGTGATCAAGTTCCCGGATATCAACAAAGAAATTACAGCTCGTATTTCGTTAGTTTCTAAAATGGTGAATCCGTTGACTCGTACGTTTGACATCGAAGCACGTATTCCAAATGCAGGTGGAGAACTTAAGCCAAATCAATTGGCCGTGATCAATATCAATGATACGTCGAAAGCAAATGCGATTGTTATTGACGAAAACATCATCCAAAAAACAGAGAAGGGTAATTTGGTTTACGTAGCCGTTGAAGAAAACGGAAAGAAAATTGCCAAAGCGCGCGTGATCACGATGGGTCTTTCTTATAATGGTCAAGCAGAAATTGCAACAGGCCTTAAAGCAGGTGACTTAGTTATCACATCTGGCTACCAAGATTTAGTAGACGGTCAAGCAATTTCATTCTAAGTCAACCATGGAAAAAAATAAAAAGAACGAGCAACTGCCCGAGGGGAAAGGCTTGATTTATGATATGGTTGGCTGGTTAGGCCAAAACCGTACCACTGTTTACATTTTTACATTTATCATTTTTGTAGCTGGTTTAGGTATTTACTCAAGCCTTCCTAAAGAGCAATTCCCTGATATTGTCGTGCCTCAAATGGTCGTACAAACGGTCTATGCTGGAACAACTCCAGCGGATATTGAGAATACGATCAATAAGCCGATTGAAAAGCAATTGAAATCGATTTCGGGAATCAAGAGTGTTAAATCAAACGCTTTGCAGGATATTTCTGTGATCATCGTTGAGTTTAATACAGATGTTTCAGTTCCCGTGGCGAAGCAACGTGTTCAAGATGCGGTTGATAAAGCGAGCAATGACTTGCCAAAAGATCTAACACGTGATCCTGCCGTTGCCGAAGTGAACTTCTCGGAATTTCCGATTATGAACATCAACATTGCAGGGGATTACCCATTGGATAAGTTGAAGAAATATGCGGAAGATTTACAAGATGAAATTGAGGGTATGCCCGAAATTACCCGTGTAGATATCGTTGGTGCATTGAAACGTGAAATTCAGGTGAACTTGGATTTGTATAAAATGCAGAGTTATGGCTTGACATTTTATGATATTCAATCTGCTGTTCAAGGTGAGAACGTGAATATTTCTGGTGGAGATTTAGATGTGAATGGTGTACGTCGTTCGCTTCGTGTGGTGGGCGAATTTAAGTCGGTAGATCAATTAGCTAATCTGATGGTGGGCTCATCAACGGGCGCTCGTGTTCGTTTGAAAGATGTAGCTGATGTTCGTGATGGATTTGAAGAGAAGCAAGATTTTGCTCGTTTGGATAAGAAGTCGGTTATCACACTAAACGTAATCAAGCGTAGTGGCGCCAACTTAATTAATGCAGCGGATCGGATTGAAAAGACAATTGAAGAGTATCGTGAGAGTCGTTTTCCTGCAGGTTTAGTAGTTTCTGTAACTGCTGATCAGTCGGAGCGTACGCGTGGTGACTTAGCAGATTTGATTAACACCGTAATCCTCGGATTTATCTTTGTCGTTATTGTATTGATGTTTTTCATGGGTGTGCGGGACGCGGCATTTGTAGGACTTTCAGTTCCGCTGTCGGCTTTACTGACCTTCTTGTTCATGCCTGGGTTAGACTTTACATTGAATACGATCGTATTGTTTGCCTTCTTATTAGGTTTGGGAATTGTGGTGGATGATGCAATTGTGGTAATCGAGAATGCGCACCGCTTATTCAATAACTTAAAGAAATTGACAATCACAGAGGCAGTAAAATTAGCTGCATCTGAGGTTTTTGTTCCTGTATTAACAGGTACTTTGACAACGATTTCACCTTTCTTGCCTTTGTTATTTTGGCCAGGTATTGTGGGTGAATTCATGAAATATTTGCCAATTACGTTGATCATTACCTTGTTTGCCTCGCTGTTTGTGGCGTATGTGATGAATCCCGTTTTTGCGGTTTCATTCATGAAGCGTCATGATGAAGAAGCCAATGATGTAAAGGATCCTAAGTTTGCGGATATCCGTCGGACCGTGGTGATTTTACTAAGCTTAACGGTATTTGGGTATGTTTTAGGCTTTGGCCTAGGTCATTTTGGATTCGGTAATTTTGGCTTGTTGGCCTTAGTTCTATATGTGTTTAATCACTTTATCATTACACCAAAATGGGTAGTTCCTTTCCAAGAAACGACTTTGCCTGCATTTAAAAATGGCTATCGTCGGGCTATTTCATGGGTGTTAGAAGGTCGCCGACCAATCTATGCGACATTGAGTGCGTTTGGTTTATTGGTTTTGACGATTGTATTGATGGGGATTGTTAAGCCAAAGGTTATTTTCTTCCCAGCCTCGGATCCAGATTACATTTATATCTATTCGAAAATGCCAATTGGTACAGATTCGAAAGTGACGGATTCTGTGACTAAAATTGTTGAGCAACGTGTTTTTGCGTTTATCAAAAAAGAAAATGCAGGGAAGGCGGTTAACTCAGTGATTTCAAATGTGGGTAAAAATGCTGGGGATCCAATGCAACCTGATCGTGGAGCGACTCCACATAAAAGTAAGGTGACTATTGCTTTCGCACCTAAGCAGGAGCGTGGTGAAATCTCATCAGGAGTCTTGTTGGAAAAATTTCAAAAAGAGTTTTTTGAAAATCCGATTCCAAGTGTAGAAATGGCGATTGAGCGTGAAGCGAAAGGGCCACCTACAGGTAAGCCAATTTCAATTGAAATTGCGGGGGATGATTTCGCTGTACTTCAAGATTTGGAACAAAAAGTTCGTAAGATTATTCAGAAGTCGGGCATTGAAGGTATTCAAGAATTGAAGTCTGATTTAGTTACGAATAAACCAGAAATCATTATTGACGTGAATCGTGAAAAGGCGAGCCGCGAAGGTATTTCGTCAGCGCAAGTTGCGATGGCTGTTCGTACCGGTTTGTTTGGTGCTGAGATTTCTAAATTCCGTGATGTGAAGGATGAATATCCGATTCAGTTGCGTTTGAAAGGCGATTCTCGGAATCAAATCGAAAAATTGTTATCGATGAATGTTACCTATCGCGATATGAATATGGGTGGGGCATTGCGCCAAGTACCTTTGAATTCGATTGCTGATATTCGTTATGCGACTTCATTTAGTCAAATAAATCGTAAAAATCAGGAGCGTGTCGTGACTTTGGGATCCGATGTGGTTCAAGGTTATAACGCGAATGAGATTGTTGGCGAATTAGAACAATTATTTGAGACGATAGATATGCCTCAGGGTTATAAGATCCGAATGGGTGGTGAGCAGGAGCAGCAAAAAGAGTCTGGTGAATTCTTGGGTATTGCCTTTTTGGCGGCCTTGGTATTGATCTATTTGATTTTAGCGACGCAGTTTAATTCAGCTGTTAAGCCATTCATCATTTTTGCAACTATTCTACTTTCCTTAATCGGTGTATTATTAGGCTTTATGGCATTTGGCATGACATTCTCGGTGATTATGTCGGGTGTAGGAATTATCGCCCTTGCCGGTATTGTGGTGAAGAACGGAATCTTGTTGATTGAATTCATTGAGGAGTTGCGTTTCAAACGTGGCTATGATTTGAAGGAAGCGATTATTGAAGGAGGGGGAATTCGATTGACGCCAGTATTATTAACGGCTTCGGCGGCTGTATTGGGTCTGATTCCTTTGGCTGTTGGTTTAAGTATTGACTTCGTTGCCATGTTCACGGAATTAAATCCACATATATTCTTTGGTTCGGAGTCGGCGGATTTCTGGGGAATTTTGGCTTGGACGATCATCTTTGGATTGACGTTCTCGACGGTATTAACCTTGCTTATTGTTCCTTGTATGTATTATATCTCGGAGCGAATCAAGCAGAAATTCTTTCCAAAACGTGTGTAATTTTTGGTGGTTCAACTAGATTGCGAAAGCCCTCGAACAATGTTCGGGGGTTTTTTGTTTGTTATTTTCAGGTCAGAACAAGTGGCCGCAATTTTGACAAAAGCGAAAAATCAGATTAACTTACAATTTCTAAAACTCGTCAACTATGAAGTATTTATTAGGATTACTTTTATTGCCTCTTGGAATGATTGCCCAAGATCGCACGTATGGAAAATTGTGGGCAACGCGCTCGCAGGTGATGGCTCAAAATGGCATGGTTGCCACGTCACACCCCTTGTCGACGCAAGCGGCTTTAGATGTATTAAAAGCAGGAGGGAATGCCATCGATGCCGCAATCGCAGCCAATGCCATGGAAGGGGTGGTTGAGCCACATGTCAATGGCATCGGGGGCGATTTATTTGCCATCGTTTGGGATGCCAAAACAAAAAAATTATATGGTTTAAATGGATCGGGTCGTTCACCCAAATCCTTGACATTGGATGAATTTAAAAAGCGAGGATTGACGCATATCCCTTCAACGGGCCCACTGCCTGTTTCTGTTCCAGGGGCAGTAGATGCTTGGTTTGAACTCCATAAAAAATTCGGTTCGATGCCGATGAGTAAAGTCTTGAATAAGGCTGTTTCTTATGCCCGGAATGGTTTTCCGGTACATGGTGAATTTGCGTCTGCTTTAACGCGGGTGGAAGCCAATTATGGTAAATTTCCGAATGTAGCGCAGCATTATTATCCAACTGGTAAAGTGCCTGTAGAAGGGGATATTTTCAAAAACCCAAACCTAGCTAATACCCTTGAAAAAATCGGACAGGAAGGTCGTGATGCATTTTATAAAGGTGATCTGGCGCGGATAATGGACGCGTTTATGAAGAAAAATGGTGGATTTTTGAGTTATGATGATTTAGCTTCACATACTTCGACATGGGTGGAGCCGGTTTCGGTTAATTACCGAGGTTATGATGTGTGGGAGTTGCCGCCTAATAGTCAAGGGATTGCTGCCTTGCAGATGTTGACAATTTTGGAAGGCTATGATTTTTCTAAAATTAAATTAGGCTCCGCTGAGCACATTCACCTATTTACTGAGGCTAAAAAACTGGCATTTGAGGATCGTGCAAAATATTATGCGGATCCCGAGTTTGCCAAAATCCCAGTTGCCGAACTCATTTCAGAATCATATGGAGCGAAACGTCGCAGTCTGATAAACCCGAACCGTGCCGGTCGTCATTATGAGGCCGGAAACCCTGCCTTAAAAGAGGGAGATACCATTTATTTAACTGTTGCTGATAAGGATGGAAATATGGTTTCATTGATCCAAAGTAATTATCGAGGTTTTGGGTCTGGCATGATGCCAGATGGGCTGGGGTTCATGTTCCAAGATCGTGGTGAGTTATATAATTTGAAGGAGGGAGAAAATAATACATACGCACCGGGGAAAAGACCATTTCAAACTATTATTCCTGCTTTTATGACGAAAGATGGCCAACCAGTCATGAGTTTCGGAGTGATGGGCGGGGCATTTCAGCCCATGGGTCACGTACAGATTGTAATGAATGTGGTGGATTTTGGGATGAATGTGCAAGAGGCAGGTGATTTTCCACGAATTAATCATGAGGGGTCTTCGGAGCCAACGGGCGAAAAGATGGAGCCAACGGGTGGAACGATTACATTAGAACATGGCTATCCCTATGAGGTCATTCGTGAATTATTGCAGAAAGGACATCAAGTTGGCTATATGAACGGAATTTATGGAGGATATCAGTGTATTAAGTGGGATCCAGTTCGCAAGGTCTATTTCGGGGCTACTGAGTCTCGCAAAGACGGGCAGGCTGCAGGATACTAATCCACTTAACTTTTGGCAATCCTCCCACTTACCTTTGGCAAACCTTGGAGGATTGCCAAAGGTATGGGAAAAAAAGTAATTTGAACATGCAAAAACTGATATTCGAACGGGTGTTTACAGGCCATGAATGGCTAGCAAATCAAGCAATTTCCATCGAAAATGGGTACATTAAATCGATGCAGTCGGAATCAGGTGGGATTGCAGATGGCTTTCTTGTTCCTGGTTTTATAGACCTGCAAGTGTATGGCGGAGGAGGTCTGCTTTTTTCAAATCATCAGATAACCGCTGCGATTCAAGCAACCTTTGATGAGCATGTAAAAACGGGGACAGTTGCTTTTCAAATCACTTTAAATTGTTCACCTAAGAAATCCATGTGGGCTGCTATTGAGGCTTGCAAATCGTATACGGGTAAGGGTTTGGTGGGTTTGCACTTGGAGGGTCCTTTTTTTAATCCTGTCAAACGTGGGGCCCATTCGGAAGCTTTTGTCCAAGAGCCCACCATGTCTTTTGTCAACGAAATTATTGAGCGCACGCAAGGTGTACCCACCTACATGACAATCGCACCTGAGATGTTTGCCCCCGAGGTGTTGGAGGTGCTAAAAAACAGTCATATCATGTGTTCAATGGGCCATTCGGATGCAACATTTGATCAAGCTCAACAAGCTGGGATATCACGGATCACCCATTTATTTAATGCCATGTCGCAATGGCAAAGTAGGTCTTTAGGCTTAGTTGGCGCCAGCTTTCGCTCGGATGCCTGGACAAGCATTATCGCGGATGGCTTACATTGCGATTTTGAATCTTTACGTTTAGCGAAACAACTAAAAGGGGAGAAGCTCTTTTTAATTACAGACGCTGTTACCCATGACGAATCTGGGCCCTATGTTTTTGCTAAAATTGGTAATCGTTTTACCAATGAAGCTGGTGTCTTGTCTGGCTCAGCTTTGACGATGGACGAAGCGATTCGAAATTGTATCCAATTTGCTGGGATTTCTCGTGAAGAAGCCATTCGAATGGCAACGGTTTATCCCGCAGACGTGGCGAATTTAGAATATTTGGGTTCGGTTGAAATGGGTAAAAGAGCTTGTTTTGTGCATTTGTCAGATGATTTACGCGTAAAGCAGGTTTGGTATGATGGGGAAGCTTTGATAAATTAGGGCATGATTACTTTTCCATCGAAGCAACCTCAGGTTCAAACGACTATTTTTACAAAAATGTCACAGCTCGCAAGCGAGGAAGGGGCATTGAATTTATCTCAAGGTTTCCCAGGTTTTGATTGTTCCGATGAACTTCAAGAGCTTGTTAGGTATTATGCCAAAGGTCATAATCAATATGCACCCATGGCAGGCGTGCCTGTATTCCGACAAAGCATTGCCAACAAGACTAATTCATTTTACGGGGTTGCGCTAGATCCTGACCAGGAAGTAACTGTTGTTTCAGGTGCAACTGAGGCGCTTTTTGCAGCTATTCATTGCTGCGTATCTCCCGGAGATGAAGTCATCATGTTTGATCCATCGTATGATGCTTACGATCCTATTGTACGTTTAGCTGGTGGTATCCCAGTGCATATTCCATTGAAATCAACGAATGGTTTTAGCATTGATTGGGAAGAATTAAGGCGCAAAATCACACCTAGGACTCGGGCAATTATGGTAAATTCGCCACATAATCCAACGGGTGCAATTTGGTCCATGGAAGACCTCGATGCCTTTGCTTCGATTGTTAAGGGGACCAATATTTTAATCGTTTCAGATGAAGTTTATGAGCATATTGTGTTTGATGGCGCGCAGCACGCCTCCGTACTCCTTCACCCTGAATTACGCCAAAGAAGCTTTGTTTGTGGGTCTTTTGGAAAGACCTATCATATTACCGGATGGAAAATAGGCTATTGTCTTGCCCCTCCTTATCTGACCGCGGAATTTCGAAAATTGCACCAATGGGTCACTTTTTCGAGTGCGACCCCCTTACAGTATGCATTGGCCGACTACCTCAAAACACCCGCGCATTATCTAGGATTGTCCTCTTTTTACCAACAAAAACGCGATTTGTTCGCTTCTTTTTTCAAAGGATCTCGCTGGAAGATTTTACCTTCTCATGGTAGTTTTTTTCAGTGTTTAGACTATTCTGGGATAAGCGAAGAATCAGATGTGGATTTGTCGGTGCGACTCACCAAAGAATTAAAGGTAGCTTCGATACCGGTCTCGGTTTTTTATGAAAACCCAACTTCAGATCGGATATTGCGTTTTTGTTTCGCAAAAAATGATGATGTTCTTCAAGAGGCCGCTCAAAAATTAGCGCTTTTATAAATATTTAAGAGCTATTTTTTCCCCTATCAATTCGAGGTATGAAGCCGCATTTGAAATGGCATCTGTTTGGTTTTTTGCTTCATTTAAAACGCAATAAATATCTTTTGCGTCCATAAACAAAGGTATTTTGTCTTCGTCTTCAAATGTCCCACACACCAAAATGGACTGTTTAAATTGCTTGTCGGCCCGCCCCACTACATTGGCAACCAATTTCCCTGACCAGGTTTGTTGGTCTATTTTTCCTTCGCCCGTAATAATGTAATCTGCCTTGCGAATGGCACGATCTAAATGTACTTTATTCAACAGCCATTCTGCCCCTGATGAAATTTCAGCACCGAGAAAATACACCGCCCCTGCCCCCATACCGCCCGCAGCCCCTGCTCCTGCGATATGAGCGGGCAGCCATTTAGCCACATTAATTAGACCTTTATCTAATTGTTTAATTGATGCAGCGTTGGCTCCTTTTTGCTTCGCAAAAATATGTGCCGCTCCTTGGGGGCCATGTAATGGATTG